>RCUH01000581.1_pt1 | contig 34964 bp, 32 predicted proteins | sample 2166191 | NCBI WGS metagenome assembly RCUH01 (sample SAMN09932848, study PRJNA488358) | compost metagenome | feature: garden; material: soil; isolation source: compost soil in an enriched community after 214 h of incubation | place: Germany: Experimental Botanical Garden Goettingen | collected... | reverse complement strand
TTTGGTACATGCACAGAGGAATATATCAAGAAAAATTCAATCAGATGGAACTAGGATTTGCTCGATTCCGGAGGCTTCGGAACCAATCAAAAGATGGTTCAAGCCTCAGTTAATTTTAAGAAAAAGAATGATATTTCGAAGGGTCGTCTTATTTCAAAGCAAAGTGGAAAAAAGGTATAAGGGTTAAGGATAGAATTAACTCAAAACCTAAAAATAATAAAATTACACTAGCGCCATTATCGAATAACTTCACAATCAATTCTTTATTAAGAGATTGTGCTATTCCTCTTATATTTGTCCAAGATTATCAATTTCAATATGCTGTCATTTGCAGAGTGTCAATCTTAGATTTTATTCTTTAATATCAGAAGTTATTTTTTACTTTTAATGATGTCTTTTTTTGATTAAAAAATCAACGACTTGAAGAAATTAAAGTGGCTTTTCATCTTGGTTCTATGATTTTAGACAAATTTTAAAATTAAAATTCCTTAATATTAGAATTCCCAATATCTCGAAATTCTTCAAGGGAACAGTTTTTGTAATTATTTGGGCTGAATATTTCTAATCCAAAATCTCAAAAAATTATGAAAAAATATCTTCTACCTGCCGTTGCAGTGCTGATGGTTGGTTGTAAAAAGACAGACACAGATAGTGCAATCTCCAAGCAAACTGATGAAGCTCTGACTCAAACCGACACTCTGAAACTTCCTCCACCAGACGAAAAAGGAGCAAAAAATAAATTCAGTAATGTGATTGGATGGCCAAAAGACAAAGCGCCAACAGCTCCAAAAGGTTTTACAGTAACTCGTTTTGCAGAAAATATCAAAAGTCCTAGAAATATGATTCAGGGAGAGAATGGTGATATCTTCGTGGTTCTTTCAAATTCCGAACGGACTGCGACGGAAAAAATCAAAAACGATATCAGCGGAAAAAGTGATGCCGAAGTTGGAGGTAAATCCGCCAACAGAATTATTCTATACCGTGATGCCAACAAAGATGGAATTCCAGAATCTTCCTCAGTTTTTATTGATAATCTAAACCAACCTTACGGAATGTTGATTATCAAAGACCAGTTTTATGTTGCGAATACAGACGGGCTTTGGGTTTATCCTTACAAAGCTGGCGAAACAAAAATTACAAAACCTGGAAAAAAGATTGTAAGCCTTCCCGCCGGCGGTTACAACAACCACTGGACTCGAAATTTAACAACAAATAAAGACCAATCTAAAATCTATATTTCTGTAGGTTCTGGCAGTAATGTCGGCGAAAACGGAATGGAACACGAAGTGAGAAGAGCCAATATTCTTGAAGTAAATCTTGATGGAAGTGGCGAGAGAATCTATGGTGCTGGTCTTAGAAATCCAGTAGGTATGGGTTGGAATCCAATTACCGGAGAGCTTTGGACAGTCGTAAATGAGAGAGACGAATTAGGCGATGAGCTGGTTCCAGATTATTTGACGAGTGTAAAACCTGATGCATTTTACGGTTGGCCTTACGCTTATTTCGGGAAAAATGAAGATCCGAGAAGAAAAGGCGAAAAGCCAGATTTGGTAGCGAAAACAATAGTTCCTGATGTACCTTTGGGAAGCCACACTGCGTCTTTGGGTTTGCAATTTTATACTGGTTCACAGTTTCCAGGAATCTATAAAAATGGCGCTTTCATAGGACAGCATGGATCTTGGAATCGTTCTTCTTTGGTTGGTTATCAAGTTGCTTTTGTCCCTTTCAAAGATGGAAAAGCTTCTGGTTCTTACCAACCATTCTTGACTGGATTTATTGCGGATGAAGCAAAAGGTGATGTCTATGGAAGGCCTGTTGGCGTTCTTCAGATTGCAGATGGATCGTTGCTCGTAGCGGATGATGTGAGCGGAATTGTCTGGCGAGTTTCCTACAACAAGAAATAAATTAATACGAAAAGCAACTTTATTAAGTTGCTTTTTTTTGTTTTAAGTTTTCTAAAAGTCAGGATGTTAATTATGAAATTGTTTCCGCTTCAATATCTGGTTTTTTAAATTTATAAAAGAAAAACAAATTCCAAAGAATCATCTCGTAGCCGTAAAAGAAATCTTCAATTGGAATCGTCAACATTCTGAAACCAATGTGATTTTCTGGATTGTAATTCACGATAGGAGAGTCCAAACCTGTTCCGGTAAGGATTCCATTAACCAAGAAAAATCCTGGTGTCAATATCAAATAAATGAAAGATGCTTTCCCAATCCAATTGATTTTTAAAACGAAATATAATATCAACAAGCTAATTGAGGTTGATAAAAAAGTAACGAATGTGTAAATTCTATCTTGATAATAAAGTGCGATTCCCAAAAATAAGATGGATGAAATCACGACAAATATCTTTTCAGAATTTGGTTTCCAATCGAGTTTGAAAAATTTGTCCAAACAGAAATAGGTGAAAACACAGGAAAAAGGAATACATATGAAAAACAATATCTCCTCAATTGGCAATTCCGAAATTTTTAGTCCGATTAAATATAGATAATTAAACCACCAAACACCATTTTTCGTAAACCAAATATCCCAAAGAATAAACACCAAACCAACCAAAATCGATGCTTTGATAAAAGCACCAAAGTGTCTGTTGAATTTAATCTTCGGATGAAAAGAAAAAATAAAACAGATGATGACCGTAAAGAAATTAATCAGCAAATAAGTGTATTGAATCATCAGGCTTTGTCTTTGTTAAAGTACATTTTGAAATATTTGACTGGCACCCAAAGAAATCCAAAACATTCGCCATCTTCTTTGTTGATGTGCTTGTGATGTTGCTTGTGAGCGCGTCTAATTGCCAATAGATATGGGTTTTTCGTATCCTTCAAAAACTTAACGCGTTGATGAATGAAAATATCGTGGACGAAAAAATACGACATTCCATAAAGTGTAATTCCGATTCCGATATAGAACCAACCGTCAAAATCGTTCATTGTTCCAATGTACATCAATGCAATTGCAGGAATCGCAAAAATAACAAAGAAGTAATCATTTTTTTCCAACGGCGGATCACTGCTGTGGTCGTGGTGATCTCGGTGAAGTGACCACAAAAATCCGTGCATCACGTATTTGTGAACGACCCACGTAAAACCTTCCATTAGGAAAAAAGTTATTAAAATTATCAAGAAATTCATCATTCTTTTCTTTTGTTGTTGAACATCACTTCCAAGACTTCGTGTCGGAAATCAAAGATATTTTTGAGTTTGCTTTTCACAAAAAATTGGTGTGCAATTTCGCCTAAAAATCCCATCGGAAGTTCGTAGCTTATGGTATCTTTTATCAAAACACCGTTTTCATTGGGGATAAATTCGTGGTAATGATTCCACAATTTGTAAGGTCCTTTCTGCTGAAAATCGGTAAAACTTCTTTGGAAATCCACTTGTGTGATTTGTGTTTGCCATTTCATAGGAATTTTCAAAATAGGCGAAACTGTGTAATCTATCAGCATTCCTTTGTAAATTTCGTCGTTTTCCAATTTTGTCAACACCGTGAAATTCATATCTTTCGGCGTGATGACAGCTAAGTTGTTGGCGGAGGAAAAGAATTTCCAAGCCGTTTCTATATCGCAGTTGAGTTGTTGTTCTCTATAAAGTCTGTGTACCATTTTCAATTTTTAGATTTATTTCATTTTCATTTTACAGATCTATAGAAATTTAGATCGATAACATTTTATATTCTACATAGCTCCCCATCATCAGGGAAATTTTTTTGCTATTGGAGATCCTGATTCGTTGGTTTATCATTTTTGTAGCCGACGTTCGCTTGATTTTTTTGAATAATGAAAGATAATATCTGTAAGCCAAATAAACCCCAAATCTGGACGAAGTTGGTAATTTTTTAATGCCTTCTAGTGCCAATTGGAATTCGTATGCGATTTCCTTTTCGATTTCCGCTTTTACTTGATTGTCAAATGCTTTGATGTCAACATTGGGGAAATAAGTTCTGCCCAAAACATCATAATCGTCTTTCATATCGCGCAAGAAATTCACTTTTTGAAAAGCAGAACCCAAAATCATTGCAGAAGGTTTCAATCTTTCAAATTCCGCCTTATCGCCGTTAACGAAAATATGAAGGCACATCAGACCAACCACTTCCGCAGAACCCAAAATATATTCTTTGTAAAGCTCAGAATTATAATCGATTTTGTGAAGATCCATTTCCATACTTCTCAGAAATTGCTTGATGAGCTCGTGGTCAATCTCGTATTGGCTCACAGTTTCCTGAAAAGATTGCATAATAGGATTGAGCGAAATTTTCTCTTCCAATGCCAAAAAAGTATCGTCTCGGAAACGTGTCAAAAGTTTTTCTTTGTCGAAGCCGTGAAAACTATCCACAATCTCATCTGCCAATCTCACGTAACCGTAGATTGCATAAATTGGATTCCGAATTTTGGAAGATAAAGCAAAGATTCCTAATGAAAAACTTGTACTGTACTGCTTTGTCGTCTGTTTGCTTATCTTGAAAGAAAGGTCGTCAAATAGTTTTTTCATAGTTAGATATTAATTGTTTATTGGCTTCTATAGATGCAATTTTTCCGGAAATAATACTTGGCGGAACTCCTGGTCCTGGAACCGTCAATTGTCCTGTGTAAAAGAGATTCTTCACTTTTTTGTTTCTGAGAGAAGGTTTCAGAACGGCTGTTTGTGATAATGTATTCGCCAGTCCGTACGCATTTCCCTCGAAGGCGTTGTAATCCTGTTTGAAATCCTCGAGACAAAAACTTCTTTTATATTCGATTTTTAAAATTAAATTTTCTGTGTTCGTATGTTTTTCCAATCTGCTCATCATCTCGAGGAAATATTTTTCCCGCATCTGGTCAGAATCTGCGATTCCGGTGGCGATTGGCATTAATAAAAAAACATTTTCGGAATTTTCCGGGGCAATATTTTTATCTGTTTTGGATGGACAGCAAACGTAGAACAATGGTTTTGAAGGCCATTTTTTATCTTCATAAATTTCCGTCGTATGGAGATCCAAATCATTTTCGAAGAACAAAGTGTGATGTTTCAGGTTTGGAATTTTTTCTTTGATTCCCAGATAAAATATCAAACAAGACGGTGCGAACGTTTTCTTTTTCCAATAATTTTCATCGTAATTCCTGTATTCTTTTGGAAGCATTTTGCTTTCAGTATGTTCATAATCTGAAGATGCAATAATGGAATCAAACTCAATTTTTTCACCATTGACGATGAGCGCATTTGCTCTTTTATCATTAACGATAATTTGCTCGACGTTGGCATTAAAATGAAACTTAACACCTTGTTCCATAGCTATTTCCTGCATCGATTCTATAATCTTGATGAAACCTCCAATGGGATACCAAGTTCCCAATTTATATCCGCCATAATTCATTAAACTATAAAGTGCGGGAATATCTTTCGGCGATGCACCAAGGAAAATCACGGGGAATTCCATTAATGTAATCAACTTAGGATGCGAAAAATATTTGCGGACAAACTTGCTGAAATCTGTTAACAAATCGAGACTAAACGCACTTTTCAGAATCTTAAGGGAAACAAACTCAAACCAAGAATTGCAAGGTTTTGTAACGTAATCTTTCATCCCAACTTCATACTTGAATTGGGCATCTTTCATAAAATCTTCCAAGCGTTGTCCTGCGCCTTTTTCGGTTTCTTCGAAGAGCGTTTTCATTGCTTCAAAATCTTGTGGAATTCCCATTATTCCATCAGAAAAAACCATTTCAAACTGTGGATCGAGAGGAACTAATTCATAGAAATCGGAAGCTTTTTTATTAAAATCATTAAAGAAATTTTCGATAATATCTGGCATCCAATACCAACTTGGTCCCATATCGAAAGTATAGCCATTCTCCGTCTGGAAACTTCGCGCACGTCCGCCAACGGTTGAATTTTTCTCGAAAACGTGAACTTCGTGACCGAGTTTTGCGGAGTAGGCACTGGCAGATAGGCCTGAAAATCCGGAACCGATAATGGCAATTTTCTTCTTCATAATTTAATTTTTCCCGAAAGAATAGTCTTGGTAAACGGTTTCTAGTAATTTTTCGCTGTCAATATTTTTGGAGAATATCGGCTGATGAAATTTTTCCAGTTTGTCAAGGATTCTGATTAATTCCATCTTTTCAGATTGATTGAGATTTCCGCTTACGATTTGTGTGGCGTTTCGGATCTTTTCCATTTGATTTTCTAAGGCCGATTTTCCAGCTTCGGTGATATTCAAAACTTTGGAACGTTTGTCTTCCTGGGAATCGGATTGTTTTATCCAGCCTTGATTAATTAATCGATTGATAATTAAAATTCCGGAAGATTTATCTTGAATATTCTTTTTAATAAGCTCCATTTTCGCCATTGAACCAAACGCTTTCAGATTAATCAAATAACTGAATTCGTCCTGCGTTTTGAAATCCGAACCTGCGATGGCGGATTTGGAATATGTTTTCGCATATTTATTGAGATGAACCAACAAAGTGCTAATCACGCTTTCCGGCGATCTTCCGTTTTCTTTCCCGGGCCAGTTTTGCTGAGAAGTTTCGGATTTTACCTTTTTAAATTCTGAGTTTGCAATCCAAGCTTTGAAACCATCAGCATCGTTTGAATAAAAATTTTCTTGATTTTGTGATTCAAATTCTTCCGCTAGATTGATGATATCTTTGATAAAGCTGTATCTCATTTGTGATATATTTTGTGTTTTTATATACTAATTATTATGCCAATTGTTTATTAATGACCTAAAATTAACCAAAATTTGTTTCACAGATTTGATAAATCGTAAAAAATCTTAATTACGCTAAGATTTATGTTAAGAATTTCTAAAAAAAATTAAAATTTGAAAAGAATAAACATTTATGGAATCGTTGTTGTCGCTTTACTAATAACATTAAAACAAAAAGTTATGAAAACGGAAATGAAAAGTTTAATGTTTGGATTATCATTAGTAGCAGGAAGCTACCTAACTGCCCAAACAGCACCGACCACAAATGATACTGTAAAAATGGAAACTACTGCAAGTGCAACTGACACAGCAGTCACAAACCCAACGATAGAAGCATTACTAAAGCAAGTTGCCACAAAACCAGATGATACGCAAACTTTGGTGACATTGGCAACAGCCTATCAAGATGCCGGAGATTTTAATTCTGCTATTTTGACTTGGAACAAAATCACAGCCATCATTCCAGATTGGGCGCCAGCATATTACAGTATTGGATATGCAAACCAATCTGCGAAAAATAACCAAGGTGCAAAACAGGCTTATGAACAATATATTGCAAAAGTAAAACCAGAAGAAGTGGACGCTTCTAAGCAAAATCTGGGCTACGCATACTTCTTTATCGCATTCCAAGATAAAGACACCGATAAGGAAAAAGCTAAACAATATATCGCAAAATCTTTGCAATATGACGGTTCAAACCAAGATGCGCTCGCTTTGAGCAAAAGCTTGATGAACTAATTTTCAATACACTATTTATTATAAAAAAGACGCTTAATTTAAGCGTCTTTTGTTTTATATATTCTCTTGTGAATCCTTATTTTCAGGAGGATTTTGGTCTTTTTTATTTTTCTTTTTGTAGAAATAATAAGCAATTCCGCCAATTAGGAAAACGGGCCAAAAGGGTAGGAGAAAGAGCAAAATACGTCCGATGACATTCCAACCTGACGAAACTGCATCCAGAGATTTTGAACCGAAACTTTTGTCGTTTTGATTTTCAGTTGGATGGAGTTTGTTGCCGTACAAGGTGATTTCGATGTCGCACATTTTGTTTTGGTTGTAATCATTTCCGACAATCTCGACATTCTTGTTTTTCACACTTCCAAGGTCTGCCAATTCCTCAACCAGATAATCGAATTTCTGAAGCGGAACTTTCGCCGTAATGTAATAAGTTTGAAATTCGTCATTGCTGACCAAGTTTTCAGTTTTGATGATTCCATCGTACTTTCTGACTTGCTGTTGAACCAGATATTTCCCAGTTGCAATATCATCCACATTGATTTCCACATAACCTTTCTTCATAATCGAAGCCGGTTTTGGAGAGGAATCTTGTTTCGGTTTGTCTCTGTAAACGATTTTGTTTACCGTTTTGGTGACAGGTTTCGGAATTTGTTTTTTGATAGAATTTTTAATCGAATCAATATTAGAACTGATTTTCTTCTCATCAATTTCCTTCTTGAATTTCTCTACATCTTTGGAAATAGAATCGATTTTGTTCTTGCTGTTTTCAAAAGCTTTTTCGATTTCCTCTTTATTTTTGATGAGATCTTTGGCTTTCAAGTTGACTGAATCTACAATCGTGTTGGCGGTAGAATCAAATTTCTCCACGCTTTCTGAAACGTTATCAGCTAATGAATCTGCACTTGCGATTGTATTGTTAGCTTGTTCTAAATCTGCCTTCTTACACATTGTCAATGTGCTCAAGACGAACACGGTCAATATTAATTTTTTCATTTTGGATAATTTTGTTGATGTAAAACTACCAAGGCTGTCAAAGATTAATTTGTAAATGAAAGGGATTGTTTTTGTAAGGTTTTAATTGATTGAAAATTAAATGGTTAGAATTGTTTTACAAAGGATTTACAAGAGATGGGAAAAGAAAAAGCATCCGGATTTGGATGCTTTATTATAGTTGAATTTATAAGTTTTTACTCTGCCGTAGCAAACTCACTAATAAAATGCAACTTCACATTCGGAAACTTTTCCTGCGTCATCACAATCGTGAAAGATGAATCTGCAAGGAAAACTAATTGGTCATATTTATCTCTTGCCAAAAATCTCTGTTTCAGTCTCGCAAATTCTTGAAATTCCTCAGACCTTTCGTCCGCCTCAACCCAACAAGCTTTGTGGATTCCGATGGGTTCGTAGTTACATTTCGCGCCATATTCGTGTTCCAAACGGTATTGAATCACTTCGTATTGCAGTGCTCCAACCGTTCCGATAATTTTTCTATTGTTCATCGTCAACGTGAATAGTTGGGCAACACCTTCGTCCATCAACTGGTCGATTCCTTTCGCTAACTGTTTCGCTTTCAATGGATCATCGTTGTTGATATAACGGAAATGCTCCGGAGAGAAATTCGGAATTCCTTTGAAACTGATCTTTTCACCAGCCGTCAAGGTATCGCCAATTCTGAAATTTCCTGTGTCGTGAAGTCCCACGATGTCGCCTGGGAAACTCTCGTCCACAACTTCTTTTTTGTCCGCAAAGAAAGCGTTGGGAGAGGAGAATTTCATTTTTTTACCTTCTCTTACGAGTAAGTAGTTTTCATTTCTTTTAAAAGTTCCAGACACGATCTTCACAAATGCCAAACGGTCTCTGTGCTTCGGGTCCATATTTGCGTGGATCTTGAAGACAAATCCGGTGAAATTTTTCTCTTCAGGTTTTACAATTCTTGTCGAACTTTCCTTCGGCTGAGGCTTTGGAGCAATCTCGATAAAAGCATCCAGCAACTCACGAACTCCAAAATTATTCAATGCAGAACCGAAGAAAACCGGTTGCAGATCACCATTCATATAATCGTCTCGGTCAAATTCCGGATAAACAGATTCCACCAATTCCAATTCTTCACGAAGCGTCGCTGCCGCTTTTACACCAACCAACTCATCGATTTGAGCATCATTGATATCATCAAATTTTATCGCCTCACCGACTTTTTGTTTTTTCTCTTCCAAAAATAATTGGATATTCTTTTCCCAAATATTATAGATCCCCTGAAAGTCCGCTCCCATACCGATTGGCAAAGAAAGTGGCGTCACACGAAGACCCAATTTCTGTTCCACTTCATCCAGCAGATCGAAGGCATCTTTCCCTTCACGGTCCAACTTGTTGATGAAAACCAACATCGGAATGTTCCTCATTCTACAAACCTGAACCAACTTTTCTGTCTGTTCCTCAACTCCTTTTGCAACGTCAATCACGACGATTACGGAGTCAACAGCCGTCAAAGTTCTGTATGTGTCTTCAGCAAAATCCTTGTGACCAGGCGTGTCTAAAATATTGATTTTGTGACCTTTATATTCAAAAGCCAAAACCGAGGTCGCTACAGAAATCCCTCTCTGGCGCTCGATTTCCATAAAATCGGAGGTTGCTCCTTTTTTGATTTTGTTGGACTTAACCGCGCCCGCTTCCTGGATCGCCCCTCCAAAAAGAAGAAGTTTCTCTGTAAGCGTCGTTTTTCCCGCATCGGGGTGAGAGATGATCCCGAAAGTTTTTCTCCTGCTGATTTCTTGTTCTAAAGACATAATAAAATTTGAGACTGCAAAAATCGTGTTTTTTATCCAATTCTGAAAATCTAGTTTTCGTGATATTAATTAGGAGCTATTTCTTTGTTGAACAGTTGTTTTTTATTTGTAATTAGGAGCTATTTCCCGCTTTCCGTTGCAATCTTTTTTGCAAGACGATTTCCCTCTCAATAGAACCTTCAGTAAACGCAAAAAAGGATTTCCACTGCAATCGGGGCTATGGGTTTTGTTTGTAAAAGTAGCTTTCCACTAAAAAAAGATTGTCATCCTAACCCGAAACACTTCGACTCCGCTCAGTGTGACAAACCCAACTCAGATTTCCAACACCAATCCATTGTCAGTCCGAGCGGAGTCGAAGACCTAATAATTGGAAAATCTATTTAAAATAAGTATGAATATTTCTCTCGCAAATCCGGCGGATTAAGCAGATTTACCGCATTTAAAATCTGCATAATCTACCTAATCTGCGAGAATCTAAATAAAATAGGATGAGAATCATTAGCAGTGATATTGTCAGTCTGAGGCTCTCGAAGATATATAAAAACTAAAAATTCCTTGTAAAAAATTAATCCTTAAAAACCTGCTATTTTAATTCCTCAAAATATCAATACTCAAACATTTTCAGTCTGAGGCTCTCTAATACATATAAAAACTAACATTCCTTATAAATAGAAACTTAAGATTTTGAAACTTAGCCGATATCACAACTGTCAGTCTGAGGTTCTCGAAGACATATAAAAACTAACATTCCCTATAAAAAATCAATTAGCAATTTAATAACCTCAATTATATCACATCTGTCAGTCTGAGGCTCTCGAAGACATAAAAAATTTAAAATTCCTTATAAATGATCAATCCCTCAAAACCTGATACTCTGGGTCTTCAATAATATTGATGGCCACCACATTTTCCGCATTCTTTATCAACCTCAAACAATCAGAACTCAAATGCGTCAACCGAACAGTTTTCCCTTGACTTTGATAGCGTTCAGTAATTTTATTAAGAATATCAATCGCAGACATATCAACAACACGACTTTCCTTGAAATCAATGATCACTTCTTTCGGGTCATCCATCACATCAAATTTTTCAGCAAAAGTAGTCGTCGAACCAAAAAACAACGGACCAAAAATCTCGTAATGTTTCACGCCATTATCATCAATATATTTCTTCGCTCGAATTCTTTTTGCACTTTCCCAAGCGAACACCAAAGCGGAAATAATGACACCAATCAAAACTGCCAAAGCCAAATTGTGAAGGAAAACCGTGATCAAAGTCACTACAATCATCACAAAAATATCAGACTTCGGAAATCTCTTGATCGCTTTGAAACTTGCCCATTCAAAAGTTCCGATAGCCACCATAATCATCACGCCAACCAAAGCGGCGACAGGCATTTTTCCAATCAAAGGTGCACCAAAAAGGATAATGAAGAGAATAACCATGGCAGCGATAATTCCTGATAATCGGGCTCTTGCGCCTGCTGATAGATTGACCAAAGTCTGTGCAATCATCGGACAACCACCCATTCCTGTGAAAAATCCGTTTAGAATATTGGCTGTTCCTTGTGCCACGCATTCTCGGTTGCTGTTTCCTTTGGTATTGGTGATTTCATCAACCAGATTTAAGGTCAACAAACCTTCCGTCAATCCGACCGTTGACATTATTAAAGCGAATGGAAAAATGATTTTCAAAACTTCAAAAGACATCTCAACATTCGGGATATGGAATGGTGGAAAACCGCCAGCAATATTAGCGATGTCATTTACAGTTTTAGTTTGAATGCCGAAAATTATTACCAAAGCAAAAGTGACAGCAATCGCCACCAAAGATGCTGGAATCTTTTTCGTCAATCTTGGAAATATTAAAATGACAGAAATCGTCAACGCGACCAGACTGAGCATCACATATAAAGGACTTCCAAACAACCAACTTTCTGAACCTTGGATTTTAAATTGATTGATCTGCGACATAAAAATGACAATCGCCAAACCATTCACAAAGCCGTAAATCACAGGTTGCGGAACCAACCGTATGAATTTCCCCAACTTAAAAATCCCTACAAAAATCTGAATGATTCCAGCCAAAACGACGGTTGCAAAAACATATTCGATACCGTGGGAAATCATCAATGGAATCAAAACAATCACCGTTGCACCGGCGCCACCAGAAATCAATCCTGGTCGTCCTCCAAAAATTGCTGTGACCAATCCCATAATGAAAGCGGCGTACAAACCAGTCAACGGCGAAAATCCGGCAAGAATTGCAAACGACAAAGATTCAGGAATCATCGTCATTGCAACGGTGAGTCCAGCGAAAATTTCGTTTCTGTAATTTACTTTTTGTGAGAAATCAAAAAGGTTGAGTACTTTCTGCATAAGAAATTTGAAAATGCGAAATTAGGAAGAAACTAAGGAAATTAAGTTTATAATTTATTGAAAATTTACAGTGTGATTTTTTACCAAATAGAAAGATAGTTTTATTGAGAATTTAAGAATAAAATAGATTTTAGTTAATTTCTATTTTACCTTATTTTAGGATGACCACATACATTTTCTATGTGCCTATGTGGTTTATCTTTTTGGTTAAATTATTCAGACAATTTCATTTTCAGAAAATATGCCAATCCCAATCCAACCAAAACAATCGCAATGCTGAAGGGAAAAATGTAAGCCAATCCAAAAGTATCAGCAACACCGCCAATCAAAGGACCCGTGATTCCCAACGAAATATCGATGAACAAGCCATAGCCGGCCAACGCCGAACCTTGATTAGAAGACGGAACAGTTTTCATCGCCATCACGCCCAAAGCTGGGAATATCAATGAAAATCCTAATCCCGTGATTCCTGCGCCAACGAGAGCCAAATAAGGATGAGTCGCTAAACAAATGATTGTAAGACCTAATGTTTCAACGGCCAAACTGGCAATCGCGACATTGATTCCTCCAAATCTATTAATTGCATTACTGAAAATCAATCTTGAAACCACGAACAAAATCCCGAAAACCGACAGACAAAGCGCGCCGTTTTCCCAATGGTGAAAGTCGTAGTAAAGTGTGATGAATGTTGAAATCGTAGCAAATCCCAATCCGCCCAAAGCCAAACACATCCCAAAAGGCGCGACTTTTCCAAGAACGTCCCAGAAAGATTTTTGAGCTTGTTCGGATTTTTTTCCGGTTCGGTTTTCTTTAGTTCTAGCGAAGAAATAGCCAACTAATCCTAAAATGACAATCAGAATTCCCAATCCATAAAAACTGAAATTCTTCACAATAATAACACCCAAAGACGCACCCAAAGCTAAAGCGCCGTAGCAGGCAACGCCGTTGTAAGAAATGATTTTGGCGGTATGTTTTTCGCCAAGACTCATAATCGCCCAATTGATGGGACTAGCGCCAATCATTCCTTCTGCAGAACCTGTCAGCAAACGGGTGAAAATCAGGAAAACCAAACTCGTGATGGGAGAGAACTTAAAATAAAAGGCCAATATCAAAATAATACCGGTCGCCGAAAATCCCAACATACTTCCCAGAACTGCGGGTTTTGGACCTTTTTTGTCCACGATTTTTCCAGAATAGGCGCGCATAACGAACGTCATCACGTACTGCAAACTAATCACAATTCCCGCCACCAACATACTGAATCCCAAACCTTGATGAATGAAAATCGGTAAAACGGAAAGCGATAATCCGATGATGAAATAACCAATAAAAGTGAAAAATATATAAGAAATCAGCGAAGTTGCGGTGTTCTCTGAGTGGTCAATCGTTGCATCCATATTATTAAAATAATATGCAAAGATACCTCGGAAATTGATTTTGATGAATTTTATGGTATTAATTAAAAGTAAATTTTCCAGACAAATAAAATGAGAAGAAATATCTGAAACAGATATCCAACAACCAGATTTCTTTTTTCAAATCTCTTCTGAATGAGATATTTGTAAGTTTTTGTGAAACAATTGAGACAGAAGAAAATAAATGCGCCAATCCAAATGGTGGTAAGTTTTGCAGAAAAAGGTTCTTTTGCCATTTGTTGATTAACTTTAATTTTGAGTCATAAAATTATAAAATTTCTGTAACTTTCCGCTTCTAACTCAAATTAGACAATTTTAAAAATCAATTACCATCATCAATGACGAAGCTTCAAAAGTTAAAAAACGCCCTTCAATACATCATCAAAGAACCAAGTTTACTCAACATCATTCTCGATTTGAATGATATTAGGAAACAGGAATTTCAGAAAGATTATCCTCAATTTTTGAGTCTTCCGGAAGTGTCTTTGGACGAGATTTCGGATGGGAATTTTGATGCGGATGTTGATTTGTGTATTTTGGACGGTGGTTCACTTCCGACAGATTTGGCTTTGTTAAAAACCTTAGCCAAAGGAAAAAGCTCCTATTTCGAGATTGGAACCTGGCGAGGCGAAAGTGTTTGGAACGTTGCAAAAGAAATTGAGGACTGTACAACGCTCAACCTTTCCAAAAAAGAAATGGAAGCGATAGGCTGGAACAAAAGATACGCAGAACTTCACGGCATTTTGTCCAAGAAAAATCCTAAAATCCTTCATCTGGAAGGCAACACCAAAACGTACGATTTCGCTGGACTGAATAAAAAATATGATTTGATCTTCATTGATGGCGACCATTCTTACGAAATGGTAAAACACGATACAGAAAGGGTTTTCCAACATTTGATTCACGATGAAACGGTGGTTGTTTGGCACGATTACGCTTACAATCCGGAGAAAATCCGATATGAAGTTTTCAAGGCGATTTTGGATGCGTTGCCGAAAGAATTACATCAAAATATTTATCATCCGCAAAATACGATGTGCGCGATTTTTACCAAGAAAAAATATAAAACTTCAAAGTTTGAAAGTCCGAAGACGCCAGAAGTTTTGTTTGAAGTAAAATTAAAATCAAACCAGTTTTAATTTGAAATTTCTCATCATCATTCCCGCACATAACGAAGAACACAGCATTGCTTCGTGTTTGGAATCTCTGAAAAATCAGAGTTTTCAGGATTTAACTTGTGTGGTTGTGAATGATGGTTCAACTGATAAGACCAAAGAAATCGTAGAAAGCTTCCGACTTCCAACTTCCAACTTCCAACTTTTAAATCTCCAAACTTCTGAACATCAGCCTGGTGCAAAAGTGGTGCGGACTTTTAACAAAGGTTTAGAATCTGTGGCTTGGCAGGATTTCGATGTCATTTGTAAATTTGACGCAGATATTATTTTTCCTCGAAATTATCTTGAAAAAGTCAACCAAGTTTTTGAAGAAAATCCTAGAGCTGGATTGGTTTCCGGATTGGTTTATATCAGAAATTACAAGCAAAATCCACAAATTAAAAATCTGAAATTACCCAGTGAAAATCTCTTCGATTTTAGCAATAAAAATCACGATTGGGTTTTCGAAAATCTATCATCTAAAAATCACGTTCGTGGTCCGATAAAGGCTTACAGGAAAGAATGTTTTGAAGCTATGAATGGACTTCGACCAGTTTTGGGATGGGATAATTTGGATGTTTTGTTGGCGAAGAAACACGGTTGGGAAGTGGTGACTATCAAAGATATTTGGGTCAAACATTTGCGCCCGACAGCTTACAAATACAAAGACCAAAAAGCGGAAAAACTCGGACAATATTTTTATAATATTGGTTTGAGTTTGCCTTTGGCAATGATCTCTTCTGCGAAGTCCAGTTTCAAAAACCGTTCTGCGAAAGAGTTTTTTACTACAATTAATTCTTTTTTGAAACAAAATGGAAAACGAGAATTGAACAAAGAAGAAATCAAATTTATTCGAAATCTGCGTTGGAAAGAGTTCTTCAAAAACTTCGGTTTATGAAGAAAATCGCTTACATAGAACTCGATACGCACGCCGAATTGGCCAACAATTTCTTTGAATTGACGAAAGATTCAACTGAGTTTTCTGTGGATTTTTATTTTTCTGAGAAGATTTTTAAATTACTAAAACTTGAAGGTCAAAACATATTCCTGACGGATTATTCCGAGCTTTTGGAAGTCTTGAAAAATAAAAACTATGATTTGATTATCATTGGAACGGTTCATCGGCATTTCAATTTTTATAAAGCGATTGTCAAAAAATATAAAACGGAGATTGTAGTTCATAATCTGAACTTTACGAAAGCTTCGAAATGGAAATTATTCAAAAGTATTTTTAAAAAAGATCAACAATACAGACTCAAATTGTTTCTGAAAGAAGGACTTTTAGAATCATCCAAAGTTTATAAAAGAGCAAAATATCTTTTAGGTATTGATGAATTGATGTCGAAACAAAATCATCTGAAATTTCTGCCAATTTATTTTAATCAATTTACTTCTGAAAATTCGCAACAAGATTTAATTAGAATTGTCGTTCCTGGTGCAGTTTCGCAAGGTAGGAGAGATTATTATTCGTTCTTTGAAAAGTTGAAAAACTTCAAAGATGTCAATCTAAATTACGAAATTATTTTTCTTGGAAAAGCTTCTGGCGAAGAATTGGAAAGATTAAATCAAATTTCAAATGATGTTCCTCAATTTATTAAAATTCAATACTTTGAAGAAAAATTAGAACAACAAGAATTTGATAAATGGATAATGAAATCGGACATTTTATATTGTCCAATTCAGACCGAAACTGAATTCTTTTCAGTCAAGGAAATTTATGGAAAAACAAAAATCAGCGGAAATATCGGCGACGCCATCAAGTATGGAAAACCGGCTATTTTTCCTACAACTTATCCTTCAGATTTAGAATTTATTATTGTAGAGAAAAAAGATTTGCAATCGCAGTTTTCTGAAGTAAAAAACCTTAAATTTGATTTCAGCGATTATTCGAAAGAAACAATTTCTAAAAAACTTAACTTAATCATTGAAAATCTTTAATTAAAATAACATTGATGAAAAATTACACTTTAATAGCAGTTGTTTCCCTAATCACCTTGACATTAATTCAATTGGCGTATATGTTCCAGCGCTATGGCTTTTCGGAAAATGTCTATCTGGTAACCAATATTTTACAGATTTTGGCCTACGCAGGACTTACTTCTTTTTTCATCAAATTGTATCAAAAACAGAAGTGATATGAACGAAGAATTTAATGAATTGTTCGATATTAAGGAAGATAAAAAAGAGATTTCAAATCTTCCCGTTCCAAAGCAAAACGTACTGGTTCACAGTATTATAAGAGTCGTGATTCTAATCATTGCGTCGGTTCTGACGCTTGGGATTTTGTTTGTCGCCGCAATCAATGGCGAAATGGACGTTGCTATTTTAGCGCTTGCAATAGTAATTGCGTGGTTTGGAATTATGATTGCTGAGGCAAAAAACTTAAGAAAGCAAAACAAAAACGACTTGGCTGATGCTAATAATATGGTAATAGTTCTCGCAGTTGTAACGGTTTTATGCCTTTTCGCCTACATTGCCACGATGAGTTAGAGTTTATTTCGCTCTCTGAAAACTTTTTCTCAAAACCACTTTCGACCTTCTCAGATGTTTGATGGAATTAAATCTAATTCTTTCATTGTATAAAAACCAACCGCCAATACAACCGATTGCGCTTCCAATTAAAATTTCTAAAAACCTCATTTGTAATAAGTAATCGGGTTCAAGTGAAGTAGAACTTCCGGTTTCGGCGAGCAGAATTCCCATTGGTGTCAAAAACATCACTGCTAAAGCATAGTGTCTTGTGATTAAGATTTCCACGATGATTTGAAGCGTGATGATACAAATACAAATCCACAACGGCGAAGTAATGTAAGAGAAAATCAACCAAGCAATTCCCAGTCCGATGGTTGTCCCGATAATCCTGTGCAGACCGCGTTTCCAGATGTGATAGCTATTTACGCCTTGCAAAACTGCCAAACTGGAAATCGGAATCCAATACGGATAATCAAGGTTGAAAAACTTACCAACAAACACCGAGACCAACATACAAATCCCGATGATAAAGGATTCTACGAGATTGACATAAGGATTGATATTAAAAGTGGTAACGCTTTTATTTAATTCTTTTTTCGAAATCAATAAACTGTAAATCAGACAAATGAGACAAGCACTCAAAGTTCCAATTGTGAAAATTCCAACTCGTTTCGGAATCAATTCAGGCGCGTGTGGAAGTCCGATTGCCATTGAGGCCATCATTATGAAGAAAAAACTTCCAGGCGGTTTCAGGTTAAAATACCTTGCAACATAGTACGCAATCGTAGATAAAATCCCAAAAACCAACGAGGCAATCCAAAGATTAAAACTAAACGCCAATCCCAAACTGTACGAAATTATCATACCAAAAGAACAAACAAACATTTTCATCATCGTCTCAATAAATCCACTATTGCTGGGAATATAGATGATGACCAATCCTGCAAGACTTGCTGTGAGTGCAGACCTGATGTCACCCAAAAAATAACCAAACATCAACGGAATTCCTACCGCAAGTCCTGCCAAAAAAGGAATGTGCCAGCTTCTTGGCGAAGGTTTTAATTTGAAAAAGGAGAGAAGTTCGTTTTTAAGATAGTCGGATTTCAAGTTTTATTTTATTAGATTTAGAGATACTTTGGGGCTTCATTTTTTACAAGTGCAAAATTACCCATAATCGACCAAAATCAAATGATAATGGACTGGAAAATTGCATAAAAAACGCTATTTTTGTTATCTTAAAATTTCGAGAATAGAATGGATTATCTGAAAGGACTCAATGAGCCTCAGCTTGAGGCAGTTACCACACTACAAGGACCGTTGATGGTTTTGGCAGGCGCAGGTTCTGGCAAGACCCGAGTTCTGACGATGCGGATTGCCCATCTGATAAAAAATGGAGTAGATCCTTTCAATATTTTGTCGTTGACTTTTACCAACAAAGCGGCGAAGGAAATGAAGGAACGTATCGCAAAAGTGGCTGGACCAAGTGATGCGAGAGCGCTGTGGATGGGAACTTTTCACTCGGTTTTTGCAAGGATTTTGAGAAGCGAAGGTCATCATCTCGGTTATCCTTCCAACTTCACGATTTACGATATGCAGGACGCGCTGAATGTGATAAAGAAGGTCATCAAAGATTTGAACATTGACTCGGATGTTTACAAAGCGAAGAAGGTGCTTTCGAGAATTTCTCAGTATAAAAATAATCTCATCACAGTTAACGCATACTTCAACAATCCGGAATTGATGGAAGCTGATGAAAAGGCGAATATGAAATTGATTGGCGAGATTTATAAAAAATATGTCGAAGCCTGTTTCCGGAATGGTGCGATGGATTTTGATGATTTGTTGTTGAAAACCAATGAGCTATTGACGAGATTTCCGGAAGTTTTGGCCAAATATCAAGACCGATTCAGATACATTTTGGTGGATGAGTACCAAGATACGAATCACTCTCAGTATTTGATTGTCAAGGCTTTGGCTTCAAAATTCGAGAATATTTGCGTGGTTGGAGACGATGCGCAATCCATTTACTCGTTCCGTGGCGCGAATATTTACAACATCCTGAATTTCAAAAAAGATTATCCAGATGCAGTCACGGTTTCATTGGAACAAAATTACCGTTCGACCCAAAATATCGTGGATGCGGCGAATGTTGTGATTTCCAAAAACTTACAGCAATTCAAGAAAAATGTCTTCAGTGAAAATGAAGTCGGCGAAAAAATCAAAGTTTACCGAAGCCTATCTGACGCGGACGAAGCCAACTTTGTCTCTGCCAATATTTTCGAGAAACACAACACGCAACAACGCCATTTCTCCGATTTTGCGATTCTGTACAGAACCAATTCTCAAACCAGAGCATTTGAAGATGCATTGAGAAAAAAGAATATTCCGTACCGCGTTTATGGCGGATTGTCTTTCTACCAAAGGAAAGAAGTGAAAGATTTGTTGGCTTACCTCAGACTTTTGGTCAATGAAAATGACTCTGAAGCTTTGGCGAGAATCATCAATTTTCCGGCAAGAGGAATTGGCGAAACGACTCAGAATAAACTGATTGTTTTCGCAGATTCTCAGAACGTTCCGACAACACAGGTTTTGGATAATCTCGGATTCTATGCGCCGCAATTAGGCTTGAATAATGGAATACTGACAAAACTTGGCGATTTCTGGGCGATGGTAAAAGCCTTCCAAGTGATGTTGAAAACCGATAACGTTTACGATGTTGCGATGGAAGTGGCGAAACGAAGCGGACTCATCAAATTATTGAAAGAAGACCAAACGCCGGAAGGGATTTCGAGAGTCGAGAATATTCAGGAATTGCTGAACTCGATGCAGGGTTTTATCGAAGAACAAATTCAGATTGAAGACGGCGACCCAAGTTTGTCCAATTTTATGGAAAATATTGCGTTGTCTTCTGATACTCAAAATGATAAAGACGACGACACGAACAAAGTTTCATTGATGACCATCCATTTATCCAAAGGTTTAGAATTCCCTGTAGTTCACTTGGTTGGATTGGAAGAAAATCTTTTCCCGAGTTTTATGAGTTCGTCCACCAGGGAAGAGTTGGAGGAAGAAAGACGTCTTTTCTACGTTGCTTTGACGAGAGCTGAGAAGGAAGTTTTCTTCACATACGCCGTTTCCAGATTCCAATGGGGAAAAATTACCGATGCGGAACCTTCACGATTCTTGAGCGAAATCGACTCGAAATATATTGAATTAATCAATCCTTTGAATGAGTTGAAATTTATCAACCGTTCCGGACTCGATTCCAATATCTTTGACGATGCGCCTTCCGAACCTCGATTTTTCAAAAAGAAAGAGGAAAAGAAGACGTTGGAACGAAATATCAATGCGCCAGTTCCAAAAAAATTGAAACCAGTTGCAACCGCAAGAATCATCAATCCTACAGGGCAATCTTCGCAAGATATAGAAGTGGGAGACAACGTAAGACACGACCGTTTTGGTGTCGGAACTGTTGAATTTTTGGATGGAACCGACCCACAAAATATCAAAGCAAAAGTAATTTTCAAAAATGAAGGCGAGAAAAATCTTATCCTGAAATTTGCTAAATTGACGAAGATTTAAGAAACAACGGAACGCTGGAAGTTCTAAAAGGCGTTGATATCACGATAAAAGCGGGAGAAGTGGTTTCCATTGTAGGAGAATCTGGCGCGGGAAAATCCACGCTTCTTCAGATTTTAGGAACATTGGACAATCCGTCTGACCCAGATAAATACGGAACTGACATTGCTTTGGATGGCAATAGTTTTCTGAAAATGAAAGACCGTGAATTGTCAAAATTCAGGAATAAAAATATTGGTTTTGTATTTCAGAATCATCAGTTGTTGCCGGAATTTACAGCTTTGGAAAATGTTCTTTTGCCATCCAGAATTGGCGGAATTGCAGAGAAAGAAGTTTTGGAAAAAGCGCATTCATTATTCGAAGATTTGAATATTGCCAGCCGATTGCATCACAAACCGTCTCAACTTTCCGGCGGTGAATCTCAGCGAGTTGCGGTTGCAAGAGCTTTGATTAATTCCCCAAAAATAATCTACGCAGATGAACCAACTGGAAACCTCGATTCCAAAAATGCAGATGCACTTCATCAATTATTTTTCGATTTGCGGGACAAATACCAACAGACTTTTGTGATTGTGACACATAATTCCGTGTTGGCAGAAAGTACGGATAGAAAGCTGGTGATGAAGGATGGGCAGATTGTTTTATAGATAGTAGTAGAATTTTGTTAATCAATTATATTATTTTAATTGATTATCCGTTTTGATTGAAAACTAATATTCTTTGAAACCATTTTTATTCTTCATTTTTTCGTTGATTTTAATTTCCTGTGAAGTCAAATCTCAGGAAAATCATTCCATTCAATACGCAAGTCCGGAAGCGAAAATCTCTCATAAAATAGCCGATTTAAAAGCCTTCATCAAAGACTCAAATTACAATTCGGATAAAGCTTTTTTAATTGATTTCTCAATTTCATCTTCTCAATTCAGATTTTTTGTAGTTGATTTAAAAACAGGAAAAATTTTGCAAAAAGCTCTTGTTGCTCACGGCGACGGTTCCGAAGACGGAAAAGCCAATTGTAATCTGAAGTTCAGTAATATTGATGGTTCGCATTGTTCGTCTTTAGGGAAATATGTAGTCGAGGAAAAATACAAAGGAAAATTTGGAATGTCTTACCGATTGACTGGACTTGATGATTCCAATAGTAATGCGAGGGCCAGAGCAATCGTGCTTCACAGATTAAGTTGCGTTCCTGATGTGGAACAGAAAGATGAAATTTGTTTAAGTTTCGGTTGTCCAATGGTTTCTGATAATTTCTTTAAGATTTTGGAGCAACATATCGATAAATCTGATAAAAAATTGATAATTTACGCTTACAATTAAGCTGTCTGCAATTTTATGAGAAAAGCAACGCTAATATTAATCTTTATTTTCATTGGAATATTTGTTCTAACAAAAATAAATTTTCCACTGAAAAAGGAAAAAATTGTTGGAAAATATATTAATATGAACTTTGAAAATAAAAGCTGTTGTGTTGAAGCTCCTCATAAAGCTGACACTCTAATACTTTATTCTGACGGAAGTTATGAAAGTAATTTTTATGGAAATGGAAAATACAATTTCAAGGACAATATTTTGGAGATAGATTATGATTATGAGAATGGGAAAGCACAATATAGAGCAATTATATCAAATAAACTTTTTCAGAAACTGAGAATAGAATTGAATTATAAATTAAACCATTACTACGAAAAGATTGAGTGATAGTTTTTTAAGTTTCAAATTGTAAACAGCTAAAATTATTTTAATTAATTAATTAAATCACTGTGTGTTAATGCAAAAAATGGCAAATAACAATGTCTTGCCAAAAGCCGAGCTAAAGTAATTGGCTGTAAATATGAGTATTTTACTATTACTATAAAATTAAAGCTACAACTGGATTAATGAACCTAAAATCCCTTGCGGAAGACGACCGCCCAAGAGAAAAATTCCTATTGAAAGGAAAATCGGCAGTTTCGGATTCGGAACTGTTGGCTATTATTATGGGAAGCGGAAATCGGGAAGAATCTGCAGTGGAATTAGCAAGAAGAATTTTGAACTCAGTTGAAAACAATTGGCATCGATTAAGTCAATTGTCAATAAAAGATTTGATAAAATTCAAAGGTGTAGGCGAGGCAAAAGCCATCTCTATTGCCACAGCTTTGGAAATTGGGAACAGAAAATCTCAGCAGGAAGTTTTGGAAAAACAGCAAATAGAAAGTAGCAAGGACGCGTTTGAGATTTTGCAAGCACATCTATCAGATTTGCAAACAGAAGAATTTTGGGCAATTTTTCTCAATCATCAAAACAAAATATTATATAAAACCTGCCTTTTTCGAGGTGGAATTGCGAGTTCTGTTGCAGATGTTCGTGTGGTTTTCAAAACGGCTTTGGAACATTTTTCCACTCAAATTATTGTTGCTCATAATCATCCGGCTGGCAGTTTGAAACCAAGCAAGGAGGATATCAACATCACTCAGAAAATAAAAGACGCAGGAAAATTATTAGACATCGATTTGTTGGATCATTTGATTCTAACGCAGAATAAATATTATAGTTTTAAAGACGAAGGGATTTTGTAATGATAGAAAGAGTTAAGTATCAAGATATTGATTTCGAAAAATATAACAATTGCATAGAAAATTCTGTCCAGAAAAATTTCTATTGTGAAAAAGAAACGCTCAATTTTTTGAGCAAAAATTGGGAACTTTTGGTTTATGGAGATTATGAAGCTGTGATGCCAATTCCGTTTGTGAAAAAACTGTTTTTGAAATTGGTGGATATGCCTTTGTTTTGCCAGCAGTTAGGCATTTTTTCCAAACAAGATAACTCTAGAATCAATCAACTTTTTTTGGATTTTTTCAAACAAAAGTATTCGATTGTTAATTATCAATTTAGTAGTTTTAATCAGTTTAATGAAGTCCTCAATGCTCGGAAAAACTATGTGATTCCAGTTCAGGAATACGCTTTTCTCAGACGCAAAAAATATTTTAAAGGTCGTAAATCAACCGTGAAAACAGCGCAATATCTTGAATTTAGAGAAGTATTCGCGCAAAAAGATATTTTGGAATTCATCAAAAATAATTTCAAAGGTTTGGAAAAGGAGAGCGATATGGATTTTTTTATTAAATATCTTATGTTTCTTGATTCGAAAAAGCAACTGAGAATGTTCGGAAGTTATTATGAAGAAAATTTAACAAACGTCGCAGTTTTGATAGATAATGAAAACTATTTCTCGCTTCTTGGACTTCTGAATAACGAAGAACTGAAAAGTCACAATGGCGCATCATTCCTGATAGACAGGATTTTAGATTTGAATATTGAAAGCAAAGCCTTCAACTTTATGGGTGGAAGCATCCGCGGCATCGAGGTTTTCTTCAAAAGTTTTGGCTCGGATTTGCAGGAATATCACGTGATTCAGAATTCTAAAAAAGATTTGATTAAAAATTGGCTAAAAATTTCTTAATTTTGCAGTCCGATTTCAGATATGTTTGATTCAGATTATTTCCCTTACGCTGTAGCCGTTATCATCGCATTGCCATTTTTGGTTTTTGCGAAACAGTTCGTGAACAGCTTTATCAGGCTCAAAAAACAGGAAATTAATTTCTTGGCAACCAAAACCAATAGCGAAATCAAACTTCAGGCTTTGGAAAGAATGACTCTGTTTTTAGAACGTCTGAAACCATCAAATCTCGTAATGAAATTTGATAAAAACCTCCAACCACACGAGTTTGTTTTTCTTACACAGAAGAACATCATCGAGGAATTTGAGTACAACGCTTCACAACAATTGTACATTTCAAAATCGTCTTGGCAAGACATCATCACCTGCAAAAACAACATCATTCAAAGTCTTCGAAAAACCTACGAAGACCTCAATGAAAACTCGAAACTGGAAGATTTTAAAACTGTTTTCCTGATGAGTTACCTCAACTCGGAAGACTATATTTCCGACACCATCGAGAATCTGAGAAAAGAACTAAATAAAATAATATAAACACTAATATAATAAATGATTCCAAATTTTAAAGCCCATCCGTGGCACGGGATTTCAGCTGGAGACAACGCTCCAGAAGTTGTAACAGTTTTCGTAGAGATCGTTCCTACAGATACTATTAAGTATGAAATTGACAAAGAAAGTGGCTATTTGAAAGTAGATCGTCCGCAGAAATTTTCTAACATTATTCCTGCAATGTACGGTTTCGTTCCAAGAACATATTGTGAAGAAGAAGTGAAAAATCTTGCCGTTGCAACTGGCGCTACAGACGTTACAGAAGGCGATCACGATCCTTTGGATATTTGCGTTCTTAGCTCGCACAACTTTACGTCAGGAAACATTATTTTGCAAGCAATTCCAATCGGAGGTTTCCAAATGATCGATAAAGGTGAGGCAGACGACAAGATCATCGCGGTATTGGTGGAAGATCAGGTTTATGGCCACATCAGAGACATTTCTGAGTTGCCATCAGCGGAAGTTAACCGTCTTTTGCATTATTTCTTAAGCTACAAAAACTTGCCAACAGAGCCTGCGAAAGTAAAAATCGATTTGATCTACGGCGCAGACCAGGCGAAAAAAGTAATCGTAGCATCCCAAAAGGATTACACAGACAATTTCGTCGACAAATTGAAATAAGAATAATTTCAAGCCATATTAAATGCCATCTTCTTCAAGGTGGCATTTTTGTTTAAGTATTTTACTGAGATTTATTTGGGCGCCTTTATCCGCCTTCCGTTCCCGCTTTTTTTGTGATTGCGACGAACGTTTGTTAATCAGTTGATGTTTTCCTAAAATCGCAATCACAAAAAAGAGCTCCACTCAAGTCGGGGCGCGCTTCGCAATTATCCACGATTTATCAACAAAATTGAAACGTTGATTTTTTTTGCCATACAAATAGATTACTCCATAGGAGTAAAATGTTTGTAGCAGAAAAGTATGATAAAAAATAAGAGCTCCGTAGGAGTTCAATGCTTGTATCTAATATTGAAGAAGGTTAAACGATATAAAATTCTTTGTTCAAAAACTTAAAGAAGTTTACCGGTCAAGAACATTCCGGCAATTGTAAAGTAAATAATCAATCCAGTCACATCTACAAGCGTTGCCACAAAAGGAGCAGAAGAAGTTGCAGGATCAAGTTTCATTCTTTTCAAGACAAATGGAACCATAGAACCAGATATTGTTCCCCAAAGTACGATTAGCATTAGTGAAACGCCAATACTCAATCCGATAAACATCCAATGTTCACCATAATTGAAAAATCCAATTTGTTGCCAAAATGCGATTCGCATAAATCCGATCATTCCGAGAACACTTCCCAATAGAATGCCAGTGATGATTTCTTTTTTCATCACGTACCACCAATCCTTCAAGGTGATTTCCTGAAGTGCCATCGCACGGATAATCAACGTCGCCGCTTGCGAACCTGTATTTCCACCACTCGAAATAATCAATGGAACAAATAACGCCAAGACAACTGCTTTCTGTATTTCATCTTCGAAATGTCCCATTGCGGAAGTCGTTAACATCTCCGAAAAGAAAAGGACTATCAGCCAAAACCCACGTTTCTTCACCATTTCAAAAATTGAAGTCTGCGTATAAGGCATATCCAATGCATCCAAACCTCCAAACTTTTGGATGTCTTCCGTATTCTGAGATTCAATTTGATCTAAGATGTCATCAATCGTTACGATTCCGACCAAAACACCATTTTCTGTAATGATAGGCAACGCACTTCGGTCATATTTCTCAAAATAAGGAACTGCGTCTTCTTTGGAAGTCGTTGTGGTAATTGCCACAAAATGATCATCTGTCAATTCAGAAATTAATTGATCTTCGTCTGCCAATAGTAGAGAACCGATGGTGATATCATCAATCAAAATATTCTTCTCATCCACAACATACAGAAAGTTAAGCGTTTCCACCTTTTTTCCTACTTTTTTGATTTGTTGGAGACAACGCTTCACAGTCCATTCTTTACGAATCTGAACGTAATAAGGTGTCATCAGACGCGCAATGGAATCGGCTTCGTAACCCAAAAGTTTCAAAGCAACACGTCTTTCTTGCGGATTCAAAAGGTTGATAGAAGATTTGATCAATTCATCTGGAAAATCCTCGAAAAGTTGAGTTCTGTCATCGGGTGACATTTCATTAAGGATGTCAGAAACTTCGTGGCTGGCAATGCTTCGGATTGTTTCTTCCTGAAAATCAGGGTCTAAGTGTGAGAAAACATCCGCTTTCTCAGATTTCGGTAATTTCAGAAATTGCAACAAGCGTTCCTTCACTGGCAATTTGCTCAGTGATTCTGCAACGTCGGCTGGGTTTAATATGATTTCTGGATTCTCGATCTTCTAAAATTTTTGCATTGCAAAAGTATTAAAATCTGAAAGAAATCCTTTAGAAATAGATTAATATAATGTGAAATAAAATGATTTTAGGAGATAAAAACTTAATTCCTCAACTCCTTATTCATTTTTCGGATCGCGCCTTTTGTTCCGATAATCACAGAATTGGAAGCCGATCCCAACAATCTGCCATTGCCTTTATACGTGTCATAAGAAGTTTCCATTATAAAATGTCCTTTAGAGTCGTACAGTTTCATACTCACAATCACTTGATTTGAAAATACATACTTTCCAAATCCGACTTTAAAATACTTCACTTTCGGAACAACTGCGACATCTGCATTGTTGTTTTCACAGATTTCCTTGATGGTTTTTGTGTCCACATCATCAAAAGACATCGGTGAATCTACCTGAAGATATTTTACATTGCCTAGCGATCTCATCTTGTCGGAAGTTGCGCTGTAAAATGCGTTGTAAGTTGGTTCCTTGATTTCAGAAATATCAGGAAACACTTCTGGATTAAAGTAGAGTATGGTTTTTATCTTCGAAACTTTGACGGCTTTATTTTTGTAATGTAAGGCGTCTCCGTAATTTGCGCAGGAAATTAGGAGAGTTGATACATAGAAAGTTAAGAAAAGAGGGGATAGAGTTTTTTTCATTTGCTTGGTGCAAAATTACAATCAAATTTTTATATTACAATACAAATTTTAAGATTTTTTAACAAATTAAAATTGGGCTATTTTTAGACCTTTCATAAGATAATCATCACATTTTTATTACTTTTGTTTTTATGACTTCAACAGACAAAAGATTATATCTCATAGATGCTTACGCGATGATTTTCCGTGGTTATTTTGCATTCATAAAAAACCCGAGAATCACTACGAAAGGCATCAACACCTCTGCCATTTTTGGTTTCACCAATTCTTTGATCGAATTGATAAAAAGAGATCGACCAACGCATTTGGCAGTTGTTTTTGATGTTGGTAGAACCAATGTTCGCCACGACGATTATGCAGAATATAAGGCCAATCGTCTGGAAACACCGGAACCAATTCTTTTGGCAAAACCTTTCATCAATGATATTTTGAATGCAATGCACATTCCAATCTTGGGAGTTGAAGGTTATGAAGCGGATGATGTCATTGGAACAATTGCCTGCAAAGCGGAGAAACAAGGCTACGATGTCTTTATGGTGACGCCTGACAAGGATTTTGCACAATTGGTGACAGATAAAATAAAAATCTACAAACCAAGTATGAAAGGTAGCGACATCGAGATTCTGGGTGTTGAAGAAATCAAAGCCAAATACGAGATCAACGACCCGAAACAGATCATCGATTATCTAGGAATGATGGGCGATGCTGTGGATAATATTCCAGGTTTAGATGGAGTTGGAGATAAGACTGCGAGAAAATTCATTCAAGAATTTGGGTCAATGGAAAATCTTTTGGCGAACACGCACACGCTGAAAGGAAAAATGAAAGAGAAAGTGGAAGCCAGCGCGGAACGTGGACTTCTGTCTAAGAAATTAGCGACCATTATTTGTGATGTGCCTGTAGATTTTATCGAAGAGCAATACGATTTGGATATGCCTGATTTCGAAAAAGTAAAAGAAATCTTTGACGAGTTGGAATTCCGAAGATTATATGAAAATCTTTATCGTGCATTTTCTAATAAAGAATATGTCGAGGAATTGATGGAAGTCGAAAATCCAAACGACGGAAAAGTTGAAACTTCCAATGCGCCAAACAAAAATGGAATGATGGATATGTTTGCCACTTTCGAACAGTTGGATCAAGCAACTACTACAAAATCAAACATCGAAGGCAACGACCATCTTTATCAATATATTAATGATGCAAAAGCGCAGAGAATTCTTTTAAATAATCTCCTCAAGCAGAAGGCGGTTTGTTTTGATACAGAAACGACTTCGCTTAACGAGTTGGAAGCAGAATTGATTGGAATGAGTTTTTCTTATAAAAAAGGCTTGGCTTATTATATTCCAATCTCTGAAAATAGGGAAGAAGCACAAGAAACGATTGAACTTTTCCGACCATTTTTTGAAGCAGAAGATGTTTTGAAAATTGCTCATAATCTTAAATATGATGCAAAAGTTCTCCAGAATTATAACATCGATGTGAAAGGCAAGATCTTTGACACAATGATCGCACATTACCTTCTCAATCCCGACGGAAGACACGGAATGGATTATCTCTCAGAAATGTATCTCGATTACAAACCGGTTTCCATCGAATCGCTCATCGGTAAAAAAGGAAAAAATCAATTGACGCTTCGTGAAGTTGATATTGAGACGCAAACGGCTTATGCAGCAGAAGATGCGGATGTGACTTTTCAACTATATGAATTGTTTGCGCCTCAATTAGCCAAAGAAAACTTAGAAGAATTGTTCTATAATGTCGAGATGCCGTTGATGCGCGTTCTTGCCAAGATAGAATTGACAGGCGTAAAACTTGATAACAATTGGTTGGCGCAAGAAAGTATTGATTTGGAAAATGATTTGAGAGTTTTAGAATCCAAGATCTTCGAATTGTCTGGAGAAAACTTCAATATGAATTCTCCAAAACAGCTGGGCGAAATTCTTTTTGATAAAATGCAATTGGATCCGAAGGCGAAAAAAACCAAAACCGGACAATACGCAACTTCCGAAGATGTTCTTCAAAAATTGTCTTCGAAGCACGAAATCATTGCTTCAATTCTGGAATACAGAACTTTGCAGAAATTGAAATCGACTTATGTTGATGCTTTGCCAAGTCAAATCGATAAAAAAGATGAGCGCGTTCACACGACTTTTGCGCAGACTGTTGCCGCTACCGGACGTTTGGCAAGTGTAAATCCGAATCTTCAAAATATTCCAATCCGAACTTTAAGAGGACAGCAAATTCGTGGTGCTTTTGTTGCCGACGAAGGAAAAAAGATCATCTCTGCCGATTATTCTCAAATTGAATTAAGATTGATTGCTGAAATTTCTGGCGAACAAAATATGATTGCGGCTTTCCAAAATGGCGAAGATATTCACGTTTCCACAGCGGCGAAATTGTTTGATATTCCGTTGGCAGAAGTGACCAAAACCCAAAGAGGTCAAGCGAAAACGGTGAATTTTGGAATTATTTATGGTCAAGGTGCTTTTGCCTTAGCTGAACAAACTGGACTTTCCAGAACCGAGGCGAAAAAGATGATCGATTCTTATTATGAATCTTATCCGCGTTTGAAAGAATATATGGCAGAGCAAGTCAAGAAAGCTCAGGATTTGGGTTATGTACAAACGATTCTTGGTAGAAAACGCCATTTGAAAGATATCAATTCCAGCAATTTCGTGGTAAAAGCCCACGCCGAAAGAAACGCTGTGAATGCGCCAATCCAAGGAAGCGCCGCTGATATTATAAAATTGGCGATGATTAAAATTGATGAAGAATTAGAAGTTCAAAACCTTGAAACCAAAATGCTTTTGCAAGTTCACGATGAATTGCTTTTCGAAGCACCGATTGATGAAGTTGACGTTGCGATGTCATTAATCAAAAAAGAAATGGAATCGGCTTTTGAAACTAAGGTTCCGCTTTTGGTGGAAGTTGGTGTTGGGAATAATTGGTTGGAAGCGCATTAATTATGAGTGAGATAAAGAATATAAAATCCTTATTTAAAATAGTTTCTGTATTTGTTTCTGCATTCACAATTTTTGGAATTTTTCAAATATCAAAAGCAGAAGGACCTTGTAATGGAGGTTTAATATTTTTAGTAATAATGCCATTGTTTATTCTTGCATTTTTATTTTTAATATTAAGTATGTTTTATTTTTTTAGAAAATATAAATTTAAGAACGCTTTTTGTTTTTCATTGATTTCATTTTTGATTTGGTCATTTGCAATTATATTTTTTCATGATTTAGCTCAAATGATTTTATATCTAATACCTCTGGAATTATTAATTACCATTTGGTTATTTTACATTTATTCAAATGATAAAAAAGCTATAACTTAACAAATTCAAAAACAAACAAATATGAAAGCAGTAGTATTTTACGAACACAACACAGAGAAATCAATGGACGAGTTTATGGCGGTTTTTCCACGTCACGAGGCGTTTGAAGCGGAGTTTCTAAAATCTGGGAAAGTTCTGGGAACAGGCGCTTTTGCAAATCCTGGAGAAGGTGCGATGGCAATTTTTGTAGATAAGGAATCTGCGGAAGCTTTCGTAAATGGTGATCCGTTTGTGCAGGAAGGTTTGATTGCCAAAGTGACCATCAAAGAATGGAATGATGAGTTAGCTTAATTTCTGCCAAATTTTTCTGAAACTACCTTTAAATAGGTAATAAATAGCACTCTTATAGCTTCATCGGTTATAAGAGTTTTTTTATTTCTAATAAAGAAGTTCGCTCCAATTCAATCATAGAAAAAAAACAAATTGAATATTCTGGTTAATTTAAAATCGAAAAAAAGAATTCTTTAATATGGATTTCACACGATTTTTAATTGCACGTTGTCATTTTTCACTTTTTGTGTTAACATTTAGTAAAAACAGCAGAGGCCAAATCTTCATTTTATGACAAAAAACATACTTATTTCTAAATTTTTTAAAAATATATTGGGAAAATTTAAATTTTTGTTATCATAATAATTACTTAAAAAAATCTCGTTTTTCCATTTGATTTTTAATTTATTAAATGTCTAAGCACTAACACATTCGCTTAAATATATCATCACTTTTACGATAAGCTTATCATAAAAAATACATCATTCTTATCATATAAAATCGATATGTAAAAGATTGATATATAGTACTTAATGAAAATTTTATTTTTTTTTCTCGATTCTATTTTTATATTTGTGATGTTACGTAAATGTTAACAATCAAATGAATCCAGAATTTATACATACCTATGTTTCTGTTGACTGTGTGGTTTTCGGTTTTGACTATGAAAATAGGCTGAACATTCTATTGGTACAGCGCCACGTGGAAAATATGCCGGTTGACAGTCAGAAAAAATTGCCAGGAAGTTTGATCTTTAGCGATGAAGATGTAGATGACGCAGCGAATAGAGTGATGTACGAATTGACTGGAATCAAAAAGATGGTTTTGAAACAATTCAAATGTTTTGCAGATCCTGCCCGCGCCAGCAATCAGAACGACATCAAATGGATGGGAACGGAGTACAAACATAATATAGACAGAATCATCACTGTGGCGTATCTCGCGCTTTGCAAAATAGACCACAAGATCAACAGCTCAAAATATGACACCGTAGATTGGCACCCAATAGACAAAGTTCCGCAATTGCCTTTTGATCATAACAAAATCATCAGCGAGTCTTTGATAGAAATCAGAAAGTGGATGGAAACAGATTTCTCCATCATCTTTGAACTCTTGCCAAAGAAATTCACGATTAGGATGTTGTATCAGCTTTACAGCGCCGTGAGCGAAAAACAAATTGATATCAAGAATTTTCACAAGAAGATTTCATCATTCAGTTACATCATTCAGCTGGAGGAGATTGAGCAGAATGTTTCCCACCGCGCGGCAAGATATTACAGGTTTGATCCTAAGATTTATAAAAAGACCCACAATAAATTAATTAAATAAGTTTCAAGAATTATGTATTTGTTAGGATATGATATCGGCAGTTCTTCTGTAAAAGTTTGTCTCATAGAGGCTTCCAGTGGGAAAATTGTAGCTTCTGATTTTTCACCGAAAAAAGAGATGAAAATCACAGCCATCAATCCAGGTTGGGCAGAGCAAAATCCTGCAGACTGGTGGACCAACTTAAAACTGGCGCATCAATCCGTAATGTCTCACGCAGGTATAGATTCAGAAGATATCAAAGGAATCGGGATCACTTGGCAAATGCACGGATTGATCTTGGTGGATAAAGACCAGAATCTGCTTCGTCCGTCCATCATCTGGTGCGATAGTCGCGCAGTTCCTTATGGTGAGAAGGCTTTCAAAGAAATTGGGGAAGAAAAATGCCTCTCTCATCTTTTGAATTCACCTGGAAATTTCACGGCTTCCAAATTAGCTTGGGTAAAGGAAAACGAGCCAGATATTTTTTCTAAGATTGATAAAATAATGTTGCCCGGAGATTACATCGCAATGAAACTTTCCGGCGAAATAGGAATTACAGTAGAAGGACTTTCCGAAGGAATTTTTTGGGATTTCAAAAACAATTGTATCTCAGAAGACGTCATCAACCATTACGGAATTCCGAAAAGCTTTTTCCCCGAAATCGTTCCAACATTCGGCATACAATCTACAGTTTCCGCTTCTGCCGCAGAAGAATTGGGATTGAAAGTACGAACACCGATTTCCTACAGAGCCGGCGATCAACCGAATAATGCTTTGTCGCTCAATGTTTTCAATCCGGGCGAAATTGCTTCTACAGCGGGAACTTCTGGCGTTGTTTACGGTGTTTTGGATCAGTTGGATTATGACAAATTATCGAGAGTCAACACTTTTGCACACGTGAATCATACCGAGGAGCAAATGAGATTAGGCGTTTTGCTTTGCATCAATGGAACAGGAATTCTCAATTCTTGGTTGAAGCACAACTTCGCCACTTCATTATCATCTTATGGCGATATGAATGAGCTTGCATCGCTTTCCCCAATTGGTTCAAAAGGTTTAAGCATTATTCCATTCGGAAATGGCGCCGAAAGGGTTTTGGAAAATAAAGATACAAGATGTTCCATCCACGGGATCAACTTTAATATTCATTCAAAAGGTGATGTTCTCCGCGCGGCGCAGGAAGCCATCGTTTTTTCTTATGAATACGGGATGAACATTATGAGAGATATGGGAATGGACATCAATGTCATCCGTGCAGGAAACGCGAATATGTTTTTGAGTTCCATCTTCCGCCAGTCATTGGCGAGTGTGAGCAATGCAACAATTGAGCTTTACGATACAGACGGAGCAGTTGGAGCAGCAAGAGCCGCGGGAATGGGAATCGGTTTTTATGAAGATTCCAAAGAAGCATTTTCTTCATTAGAAAAAATCGCAGTGATAGAGCCAGAATTAGAGAAAAGAGAACAATACTTAGAAGCTTACGAGAGGTGGCAAGATCATCTTAAAGAAATTATTTAATCCAAAAAAACATACCGAATTTGTATTCACTTACTGACTCAAAAAATCAGTGAGGAAGGGATTTTACATTCAAAATTAAAATAGAATTAATCAAAAATAAATTAAATAAATATGAACATTTCAAAAGAAACAAAAGCGTTTTTTCCAGGAGTTGAACAAATCAAATTTGAAGGTAGAGAGAGTAGAAATCCGTTGGCATTTCGCCATTATGATGCAGACAGGGTAGTGATGGGGAAACCGATGAAAGAGTGGATGCGTTTTGCAATGGCTTGGTGGCATACCTTGTGTGCAGACGGGAGCGACCCATTTGGAGGACCAACAATTCACCACCCTTGGAGC
>RCUH01000579.1_pt1 | contig 35011 bp, 29 predicted proteins | sample 2166191 | NCBI WGS metagenome assembly RCUH01 (sample SAMN09932848, study PRJNA488358) | compost metagenome | feature: garden; material: soil; isolation source: compost soil in an enriched community after 214 h of incubation | place: Germany: Experimental Botanical Garden Goettingen | collected... | reverse complement strand
TCGTCCCGATGGAGATCAGGTCCTCCAAATCTTCACCTGTATTGTCGAACTTTTTTACTATGTGGGCCACGAGCCTTAGATTATGCTCAATCAATATGTTACGACTAACGGGGTCCCCTTCCGCCATCCGCTGGAGATGCTTCGCTTCCTCTTCCTCAGTTAACGGCTGGGGAAATGCGTTATTTTTGACATAAGACACGAGAAGGGTCAACTGTTTAATGAACAAGGCAATTGTGGTAAACAATCCGGGCAATGGTGCCACCTCCTGCATAAATGCGTGCAACCGGTCTGCGGTCACTTCATTGTATGTGGGCGGCTGCCTAGTTGTGCCTGTACGGAATACGAAAACTGAGTTAATGAATGTGAACAAGTTCTTGTCATTGACGAAGATTAACTTCAAGTAAGCAGATCCCTTAATTAAGGGATCTCCACTACAAACTCAGCCCATTGAGTTGAACTATATCCATTCCTACCAGCATAAAGAAGATAGTTCGGACTATTCACGCCAATTAAGTAGCTCCCAGGCTCTCTTATGGAGATTAACCCTGAAAAGGCATCTTCCTTAATCGGAATTTCTTTCGATTCCACAGATTTAAAAACGGGATGCCCCAAATATTCGCCTTCAGATACATATTTTTGCACGACTACGGTTATCTTGTTAAAAAGTTTATTAGGTCTCTGTATAGTTCCAGCAATCTCAATTTCTTGTCCAACCTTGGCATTGATATAACCATGAGCGGGGGCATTGAACTTCACTTCCTTTTCCCCATTCTCCGTAATCTTAATGGGTACAGTCATTGGATTTGCTACTAACCGCCGCACAACAATATCTGCTGTTCCTGAAGATATGCCAAAAATCTGCATCGGATTAAGTCCCGGCCTCAGATTTTCCGTGTACTCCATTCGATTATACAATCGGCCATCCATGGAGATGTTCTTCTCTGTAACCTTGCCATTCCCGCCTACCCAGCCCCCGCTGCCATAGGGAAGTAAGACTTGGGGTTGGTACATGTCCTGTTGGTAGAGAATCGAAAAACTCGTAGTATCCTTATCTACCTCCCACATCTTAGACGTCACATCAATGACTTTCTCACTCCAATTCCAGGTCATAACCCCTTCGGCAATAGTTGCGGACAGCCCTAGCTTAGAAATTTCATTTACCGGAATATAGACAATCCCATTGGAAAGGAATGGCTTTAAAATTTTTACGTCAGATAAGACTTGGTCATTTGATGTGTATAACTGATCGGAACCCATTCGAAAGGTCAAATCCTTCCAATTTGGAACGATTTGATCCTTCATGATCACTCGAGCTTCCTGCTTCTTTGGATTCCATGTGACCAATTTAGCGCTTCCGATCTCACGCAGTAAACGAAGTGGTATGAACACGCGGCCATTTTTCACAATGGCCTTAGTTACTCGTATTTTCTTTCCGTCAAGCTTTGCGCTGGTTCCTTTCAGATCGAATTTGAGTTCATGTTCCACTCGGTACATTTTGGCAATATCTGTATTGGGTTCCAGAGCCTCGGACGCGGCACAAACCATGGGTTTATTAAATGTTAATAAAGCACTTAGGCTAAGACTGATTGCCATACATGTTAATAGAACGAAATTGAGCTTCCTGTTCATAACTGACTCCCTTCTCGTCTTGAGATTACATTTACCACCTTTATAATAGACGAGAGCTTCTTAAAGAAGTTTCTAATTTTTTACAATCACATCGATAATTTTGGTGAACTTTTGATAATATATAGTGCTAGGATAACAAAAATGCTCTGATCGCATGATTAGCGACAGAGCTGTCTTGTCATATAAAGATGTACCTTACATAAATTCAGCATTATTTGGTGCCGATCTCCTTCAGCATCTTGGCGACGGTATCAATAACAAGATCCGGTTGGTCTTTCTGAACAAAATGGGTAGAATTCTGGACCACTTGAAAAGTGCTGTTTGAGGATAAGCCCGACATCTTCTTCTGCATATCCAGCCAGTTCGCGTATTCGTTCGGAACGGCAAGCACGGCAAGGGGTAAGCTTTGGAAGCCCCGCGACTCTGCAGTCTGGACTTGATCTCTGGACTTCGTCATCATATTTCGGAGTTCGCTGGTATGGTTACGGTTATAAGCCATTTGGTAGAACAAATCCTTGGATTTGGTGTCTTGATCGGGCAAAGGAACAAGCCCCAAGGTTCCTATAAGACGATTCACACCAGTTATTCTGGAAGTTTGCATAAGTAACAGCTGCCAGTCTGAAAAGCTAAGCTGCTGCCCAACCTGTGAACTGTCGATCAAGACCAAACCTGCGGTATCCTCGGGATATAGAGAAGCGAACATTTGAACGATAAATCCCCCATAGGAATGACCTACCAAAACATAAGGTCCAGGATTTCCCGAAGCCTGCAGGAGCTTATGCAGATCCTGTGCTGATGCTGAAGCTGTTCGCTCTGAATCCGCAAGATCGCTCCATCCATAACCCGCTCGATCGTAACTGATTACCTTTGTTAGCTGGGCAAGCTTTGGCTGAACCTTGCTCCAATCCTCACTAGGGTTCGGGACCCCGAGTCCTGACTCCAGAACCACGGTTGGCAGACCGGTGGACTTGCCTTCTGTAACCATATGAAGCTTGTAACCGCCGATGTCAATTCGCTGCCCAGGCGGCTGATACTTGTGCTTGGTCATACTTTCAGAAATTTGTTCATAAATAATGCCTGCAGCGACTAGAATAACTAAACTTAGGAATAACCATTTTAATTTTCGGAGTATGGATCGGGTTCGAATCAAGGTGAATCGCTCCTTAGCAGCCTGATTTTTGATTTCCCTTCAAGTATAATGGAGCAAATTCAACGTGTGATTAAACCCTAATAAAGTTAAGGTAAGCTTAAGATTCTTTACATGTTGCAGAAGCTGTGATAAGCTTATTTCGAAAAGTATAGAAATATCGTAAGTAATGAAAGGGGCGCTCATCTTATGAACGAAGTCAGCCTAGACAGCAAGCAAGCCGTTAAAGTTCATAAGGCATTAGGCGAGCCTACACGCTACAAAATTTTCCAGATGCTGATACAGGAAGATAACCTGTGTCCTGCAGTGCTTGAGAATCGTCTGGAGTCTGTGGCACTCTCCACCCTTTCTCATCACTTGAAACAGCTGGCCGACTGCGGTCTTCTTGCTTCACGTAAAGAAGGTACCTACATCTACTACAGTGTGAACCGGGATACAGCATGTAAATTCGTGCCTTACTTATTAGAAGATAGAGATTAAACCCAAGACATGCCGCTGAGGTTAGATCTCTATCCTTGGTTCAATCTATAATTCGATATTATTAGAAATATAAAATCTTGAATGCTAAAGTACTCTTATCTGAGTGCATCGTTTATCATTTATTTCTATATTTTTAGAAATATAAAATATATACTTTACAAAAGGAGTGTTGAACATGTCAAAAACATGGAGGATTTACATTCTGGCTCTGGTCAGTTTCCTGGTGGGCACATCAGAATATGTCACTGCAGGGATCGTGGACAAAATAGCAGGGAGTCTGCACATCTCTTTATTCGCCGCAGGACAGCTGGTTACCATATTCTCGCTGGTCTATGCCATCTGTACACCTGTAGTCATGGCCCTTACAGTACGCTGGGAACGGCGCAAGCTGATGATCTACTCCCTTGGCGTATTCGTGCTCGCTAATGTGCTTGCTTTCCTGTTACCCGGGTATGGATCGCTCTTCGCGGCAAGAATTCTGATGGCCCTAGGAGCGGGTGTAGTGGTGGTCACTGCACTCAGCCTTGCGGCTAAGATCGCTCCTGAAGGCAAGCAGGCAAGTTCAATTGCCACGGTCATTATGGGCTTCACCGCCTCATTAATCATAGGCGTCCCTCTTGGACGAATCATAACCGCCTCATACGACTGGAGAGTTCTGTTTGGAGGCATTGGCGCTCTGGGCGTGCTGGCTATTCTGATCATCCGCATGATCATTCCAACAACCACTGGTGATGCCCCTGTTCCGCTTCGCCAGCAGTTGTCCATGATTAGGAACTCTAAAGTGGCGATAGCCTTATCTGTGACGTTCTTTTGGCTTGGCGGCTATTCCATTGCCTATACTTACATTTCGCCCTACTTAATCCATATCACAAGGATGAGTGAGAGTACACTCAGTATAGCTTTATTCGCTTTTGGTATCGCCAGCTTGATCGGTTCCAAGCTCGGTGGTTACAGTGCTGACAGGTGGGGTGTACCGCGTACCTTAATCACAGGGCTGCTGCTGCATGCAGTCATGATGATCTTGCTTAGTCTGGCTGCCCATAACCAGATGATTGTCATCCCAATGCTCATGCTGTGGTCGCTCTCCGCCTGGTCTACAGGACCAACACAGCAGTACAATTTGATTACACTATCTCCGGAATCCTCTGGAGTGATGCTAAGTCTGAACAATTCAGTGATGCAGCTCTCTATGGCCGTGGGAGCCGGACTAGGGGGTCTTATTCAAGCTAAGCTTTCGCTAATGTCCATTACCTGGATTGGCGCAGCCGGTGTGATCCTAGCCGCAGGCCTAACACTCATCTTCTTCCGCCTTTCTTCCGTTCAACTCAAACCGCAAGAAGTGCAAGTCTAACTATCTTCAAACATACGAAAGAATAAGAGCCCGTGGATAATTCCACAGGCTCTTATTCATGAACTCTTTTCAAAGCGTCAGTGTTATTCGCTAATTACCTGGATTGTTAATTTCCAGTTATGGTCAATTCGCCTTGGCTTTAGCCTGTACTTGAGCTTGATTCAGATCTGCGGCTCAGCCATTCCCGAATCTGATCCTCATTCATCGGCTTCCCGTAATAATACCCCTGCATAATGCTGCAACCAAGGCCATTCAGGAATTCAGACTGCTCAATCGTCTCCACTCCTTCTGCTACAAGCTCCAGATTGAGCTGCTGTCCAAGTGTAATAATCGCCTGAATAATCGCTTTCTTGGAGCCCGATTCATACTCCCGGACGAAGAGCTGATCGATCTTGAGGGTGTCGATCGGCAGCTTATCCAGTGAGCCGAGTGAAGAGTATCCTGAGCCGAAATCGTCCATGGCAATTTTGATGCCCAGCTCCCTGATCTTCATGAGCTGACTGATAATCCCTTGAATATCTGAAGCAAGTATCGACTCAGTGATCTCGACTTCAAGATATTGGGCATCCAGTCCTGTCTTAGTTAGTGCACATTGGATCATATCCAGCAGGTTCTGACTCTCAAATACACGTACCGATAGATTGACAGAGACACACTGCGGTTCAAATCCTTCCTTCTGCCACTGCTGATTCTGCCTACAGGCCTCCTTCAGAATCCAGCGAGTCATCGGAATAATCAGGCCTGTCTCCTCAGCAATGGGAATGAACTCGGCTGGAGAGATCACCCCAAGCTCAGGATGACGCCACCTGATTAAGGCCTCCATTCCCGCTGCCTTGCCAGAAGAAGCATCCCATTTAGGCTGATATAATACGAAGAATTCTTCATTATGCACCGCTCTGCGAAGATCATTCTCCAGACCAAGCCGGCGGATCCTTCCCTGATCCAGCGTTTCATCAAACACCCGATACCGGTTCTTTCCTTCTTCTTTGGCTTTATACATTGCGGTATCCGCTGCCTTCAACAGAGCATGCCGGTGCTGTCCATGAAGCGGAGAGAGACTTACCCCAATACTGCTGGTAATGTACAGCTCATATCCGTCCAATACAAATGGCTTCTGTATTTCTTCAAGCAGCACTTTGGCCCATTGTTCAGCATCAGCTCTACCTGCACCGATTAGCGCACACAGAAATTCGTCTCCACCAAGCCGATAGATTTCACTCCGATTCAACGTCTTCCGAAGTCGGTCGCCTACTGCTCTGACCAGCATATCCCCGAAATCATGACCAAGAGTATCGTTCACATTCTTGAACCGGTCCAGGTCAATGAACAGCAGTGCCATTTGATTATCTGGTGACTGAAAGTCATAGGCATCGAAAAATTGATTCATACGGTACCGGTTCGGTAATCCCGTTAATTCATCCGTGTAGGCCATCCCTCTCATGGTACGCCGATCGAAATAGACGGCCAACGAGGATATTGAGAGGATCACCAGGAATGCAGCCGATACACATACGAGTAGAATCAATTTGATCTGCATATCGGAGTCTGAATTCGGAACTTCTCCTCTCCCGCCATGGTTCGAAGTGAAGATCATCGCCTTCATGCCCGTATAATGCATGCCGCAAATGGCCACACCCATAATAACCGCCGAGATTCCTTTCGCTATGCTCGCTGCCGATCGGTTTCTGAATTTCAGGAACAAGTAAAGCGAGGCATAGGACGCCGTCAGGGCAATAATCGCAGACAGAATCCAATATACAGGATCATAAGTCAGATTCCCTCCCATCTGCATTGCAGCCATACCGGTATAATGCATCGCAACGATCCCGCTGCCCATAAAGAATCCGCCAATGGCAAGATTCCTGAACCGAACCTTCGTCGGCTGTGTAATCCGGAAGGCGATGTAGGAGGCCAGAATCATGGAGACGAGTGAGAGAATCGTGATTCCAGCGTCATAAGTGACTTGAATGTCCAGGTTATAAGCAAGCATACCGATAAAATGCATGGCCCATACGCCGCAGCCCATAACACAAGAGCCCGCAAGCAGCCAGCCCAGCTGAGCACGTCCGCTGGCATTATTTATTTTGGCAGCCAAGGTTAGAGCCGAATAAGAGGAGAATACCGCAATAATAAATGATAGAAGCACCATCCAATAGTTGTAGTGTCCCTGCAGTATGTTGTGATGCATCCGATCATCTCCAAAGTCATAAATAATTTATGTTACTCTATATTATCGGTCAAAAATCCAGGCAATTTAGGCTTTCATCAGGTCTTCATCTTCAAAAAAATGCTATAAAAGGACAAAAAAGACCCCCAAGCCAAAAGCTTGGAGATCTCCATGCAATCCGAGGAATCTCTTCGTGTTATTTAGTTCATTGGGTAAGTCCAGAACCGCTCTGTTCCGAACCGATCCAGAATTTCTTTATCCTTCAGCGTTCTGCTTCCAAGCAGCTCGGCAGCCTGGAACTGGGAGCGATGAGCTTGAATAGACTTCATCTTGTGCTCCAGAAAGTCGGTTACATCCACACTTACATCCGGCTGCCCCAGAACACTATAGCAGTTCTTGGAGAAGGCCAGACATTGCAGAGTTGGGCGTTCCTTGGCAGGCAAGCTTTCAATGACCCGCACTACTGCGGCTCCGGTGGCATCATGGTCTGGATGCACACTATAACCCGGGTAGAAGGTGAACACAAGTGTCGGGCGAATCTCCTGGATAAGCTCCATAATACGGCCATCCAGCAGTTCTTTATCCTCAAATTCTATTGTTTTATCATGAAAACCCAGCATTCTCAAATCCTGAATCCCAATCGCTTTACAAGATTCTAAAAGCTCATTTCTGCGCACATCAGGAAGGGTAACCCGGTTGGCAAAAGGAGGAATACCCATATTCCGTCCCCTTTCCCCCAAGGTTAGGCAGGCGTAGGTTACCTGAGCTCCTTGCTGAATATACTTGGCCAGTGTACCTGACAATCCGAACGCCTCATCATCGGGATGAGGAAGCACAACAAGGATCCGCTGATGCATCATATTTATTTCCTCCCCCATTAGAATGGCTCCCTGCTTAATTGCAGGGCGACAACCAGCTTGCCCTGACCATCATGCCCGGCAAGAATGAGCCTGTCAGGGTCACTCTCATTCCAGGTTGTAAGACCTTCCGCGTACAGCCAGCCATGCTCCATCTTAAGGCCTGCCCGGTATATGCCATTGCTGCCTACAATGGAGCCATTTGAAAAACGAATAACTGCGTTGGTTATAAAATTGGCTGCCGGATGCTTCGTGCTGTCATGGTGGGACGCATAGGCTCCCGTTGTTAACTCCAGATGAACATAGATATCTTGATCCTTAAATGAATCGATTCTGCGCTGAACTTGTTCTATATCGATAACCTGCATCGGTCTGCTCCCTTTTTGTAGTTTTATTTTAACAAATATACCATACTCCTTACGATTTGAAAAAACGAGTTCTTTCTAACTAGATATGGGTACCAATGCCGTTCCATGACCTCTTCCTGCTCATACTATACAAATATACGAGAAGGGAGTGATCATTATGGGAGCCTATTATAATTGCCTGCAATGCAAGAATAAGAAAGTACGCATTCTTACTGTGGATGGACAGCATTATCGGGGAACCATTGTCGATGTAGATATGGAAAATGTCTATCTGCAGCAGGAGGGCGGCGGTCCTATCCGCACATCTGCCTTTACACCGTATGGCTATGGTTATGGAAATCAAATTTTGACACTTAGCCTGTTCACACTTCTGGCAATTGCCCTTATCTAGGAGTTTTATGATGTAAAAAGAAGAGAAAGCCCGCTGGTGGCTTTCTCTTCTTCGGTTTATTTGTGCAATTACACTTATTAGACCGTTGCCCGGGAGGTCGGCTATACCGATGAGGCCCATTTTACAAGAACTTTTAAGAAGTGGACGGGGCTCTCCCCCTCGCAATACCGGAAGGCCCCTTTGAACCCTTGATTGGTTCGGCACTTAAACGGGGATATATATAAGGAATGCATCAGTAAGGGAGGGCAAGATGATGAGTGAACATAATGAAACTCATGAAGAAGATGACTTGGTAACCCAGCGGGATATTGATAAGGAATCCGGTATGTTCGTGAAGGATTCTTATCCGGACAGCGTGGATCTGCCAGATGCACTGGCGAATGAGAGACCAGACGGAACACGCCCGTCATCCCGGGTCTCTAAAGGGCGGCACTTAGGATAAGCAGCAGCAGAATGACCGTGCCTCTGAAGGTCTCGAGTAGCTCTAACTCAACAAAGCCGTGGTCAGCCAGCTTATGGCGGGATCACGGCTTGTATCTATTTCCACAGCACTCGTCTCTCAGGTCAGTCGTATTTGTTCATCCGGATTACCTATCGGAAGCTCAACCGTAAAGACCGATCCTCTCCCCTCCTCACTCTGGGCCGATACAGCACCCCCGCACAGCTCCGTAACCCTTTTGACAATGGCTAGACCCAGTCCGCTTCCCTGTCTGCTGCGGGAACTTTCTGCCTGATAAAAGTGCTCAAAAATGCGTGACTTGGCTGTTTCAGGAATACCACAGCCTTCATCCCTGATGTGGACGCGGATTACTCCGTCCTCGCGGACTATGGATACGCCGATAGTACCGCCGTCATCGGAGAATTTAATCGCATTGCCAATCAGGTTGATCCAGATTTGCTGGATCAGCTCCTCGTCCCCCCAATAATCCGTTCCCGGCAGATCAAGATCAAGCATCAAACCTTTCTTGTGCCACTCGGTCTCCAGCAGCAGCATGGTCCTTCGGATTTGCTCATCCAGCGCAAAAAACGTGCACTGGGTAGGCGTAGTCTGGTTCTCCACACGGGACAGCTTCAGGATATTGGACGACAATTTGTTCAGCCGTTCGGTCTCCTCGATAATCACATCTGTATATTCAAGAAACTGCTTCCTGGGCAATGAGCTAGTCTGGAGAAGCCGGGCAAAACCTTGGATGGAAGAAATAGGTGTTCTAAATTCATGAGACACATTGTTTATGAAGTCCTTGCGCAGATATTCAATTTGCTTCAGTTCCTGAACCATCGTATTGAAATACTGGGCCAGCCTGGCTACTTCATCCCTGCCCGAATAGGGAACCTGCACCGAGAATTTGCCCTTGGCGACCTCCCGGGTGGCCTCAGTCAGCCGCCGGAGAGGCTTCATAATCTGCCTGACAGCAATCAGGATTAACACAGAACCGATAATTGCACAGTTTATGATTGTGTTCACCATGAGCTGCGCAACCGGGTCGAAGTAGGCCGCCACATAGGGAGTTAACAGCACATATCGTTCCCGCAGCTTGAACAGAGTCGCCCGGATGCTCCGATTCTCCCGTTCCACCGGCACATAGATACTTGCTCCCGCCTCCAGCTGATCTTTCGAGCTTCGATCCAGGGATACGGGAAGATCCCGGACCTGCGAGTAATGATCCATTTGGTAAAAAGATGATCTGCTCAGACGGATGATCTCTTCGGCGCCGAGGTCCGTCCGCTGTGCCAGCTGCCTGATCAGACGCGACTCTGCCATCAGGTGGCTCTCCATGTCTGTAAGCACCTTATCAAAATAAAAATTAATAGCGAGCGTAAATGCCAGCTGGCAGGAACCCAACAGAATGCCCATAAAAATAAGGACGAGCTTTAGACGTATCGACGTGAAGCCAAACCTTCTCATACCCGCTTCTCCGCCTTATACCCCAGTCCCCGCACGGTAACAATGCCGAACGGAGTCCATTCGTCCAGCTTTTCCCTTAGGCGCTTCACATGCACATCCACGGTCCTCTCGTCCGCTTCGGCATCCAGGCCCCAGATTTCGTCCATGAGCTGCTGCCTGGTGAAGATTTGTCCGGGATAGCTTAGCAGCTTGAACAGCAAGTAGAACTCTTTCTTCGGTAAAGGAATGCAGACGTCCTTCACGGTAACAGTCAGGGTATGGTAATCGAGGACATTATCCCCGATAACAATCCGGTGTTCATTCGCAATCTTGGCTCTCCTCAGCAGAGCAGCAACCCGGAGCAGCATCTCATTTATATCCAGCGGCTTCACCATATAATCATCCGTCCCGGCAAGGAAGCCCTGTTTCTTATCTTCGAATTCCTCCTTGGCCGTCACCATCAGAATCGGGAAATAGAAATTGGCCTCCCGCACCAGACGGGTCAATTCAAATCCGTCCATCCCCGGCATCATAATGTCGCTGATCATCAGGTCTACTTGATGCTCCTCCAGAAGAGACAGCGCCTCCCTGCTATCCGCCGCCTGGAGAACACGGTAATGATGCTGCTCCAACGTGGCAGTGATCAGTTTTCTAAGATTATTATCGTCTTCAACAACCAGCACATGAATCATGTCCGCTTCTCCATTCTGATACGGCTTATATATCTAGTTTATGAAATGAAAGAAATGCCAATTGAATAATAGAATCAAGAAGCTGTTTAACAGCAGAGCCGTTGTCATTTGCATCCACTTCTGCCTGCGGGTCCGTAACTGCCGTCTGCCCTTATAAATAGAAGTAACAAGTAAAAGTTCGGCAAGAATAGCCAGTATCCAGTTTATCATAATTCCAGTATTTAACTGCCCCGCCGTAGCATCCTGATTGCTTATGGCATTCATAAGCAGGGCTGCACTATTCAGTACTACGGCTGCTCCACATATCAAAGTTGCTGTCGTCCAGCGGACCGAAGGGTTCGAAGTCGATACGCCCTTTCCTTTTTTTCTGCTTAATAACCACCTCACTAACAACACAGCAGGAGCTATGGCAAAAAACAAGATATCCAGGACAGCCAGGGCCAAATAGCTTATTAATGCAGGCAGGGAGCGGCCCGGCGGGAGTGGAACAAGATCCGTGGCTATTCCTTTGCTTAGTCGTACTACCTTACCACCTGACATTTCTGCGTACAGCAGCGGAGCCAGATCTTGTAGTCTTGGATACTCGGTATGAGCAAGCTGGTACAGTTGTGGATGAATTTGCTTATATTCACCGGACATTCCCATTACACGAACGGTTAGATCAAATTCTCCCTTGGCCTCAAGCTTAACCAGCCCTAAATAGCTGAGCACTTCCTGAACTGTGGAATAAGAATTTTGGGCGATGGCATAATGCCCGGATACATCGCTTGATCTCTGTAAAGGCACTCCGGGTTCAGCAGAAATCGCATTCTTGTCCTGGATCAGATGATTAACCAGACCGGCTGTAAGACTTTGCTCTATCTCTGCGTTGGTTAGCACCACGATCCCCAGCTTTTCTTCAGGAACAATGGCAAAATTGCTGGAGAAGCCCATCGTATTCCCACTATGGCCCACGGCACGGGGTGACGCACCATATTCCCAAAAGCCATGCGCATTCGAAAGCAGGTCCTTGTATGGTGTATAGCTGCGGGAGAGCATCGTATGAAGAGTCTGCGTTCTGGAGAAGAGCGGGCTATGCTCCGAGGTCAGGGCCATAGCAAAGCGGGCCAGATCTTCCGCCGTTCCTTCCATGGCACCCGCCGGATAGAGTGGAATATAATAGTGCTCCCGATGGCTAAATCCCCCCTGCTCTTCCGCTGCGTATCCTTCCGCTTCATCCTTCCTCAGGTCCGGGTGATCCTTAAGGCTCGGATGCCCGGAGGTATGGAGCATTCCCAGCGGGCGAAGGATGTGATTCATCTCGTAGTCTGAGAAGTCCTCCCCGCTGACCTTCTCCACCGTTAGTCCCGCCAGAGCTGTAGAATAGTTGGAATAGGCTATCACTTTCCCCGGCTCGTAGATTTGCTCAGGCTGAACTGATAACAGCGTCTGCTCCAGTGACTTCAGATCGTCCATGGACCGGGTGAACAAAGGAAGCGGATGCTGTTCAAATCCGGCCGTATGGCTCATCATGTCCAGCATCGTAATAGGCCTCTTATAGCGAAGCTTACTCCCCAATTCTTTCGGGAAATAAGCTTTGATATCCTGATCCAGCTTCATCTTGCCCTGCTCCACCAACTGCATTACCGAGGTCCAGACAAACATTTTGTTAATGGACCCATAACTGAATACCGTCCTGGATGGGTCTACCGGAATCTGCTGCTCTATATTGGCATATCCGTAACCCTTGGAGAAAATGATCCGGTTCCCCTTGGTCACCACAACAGCCGCTCCCGGGCTGGACTTCCCAATATACGAATTCACATAATTGTCGATCTCCTGTCCCAATTGGCTATACGGAATACCAGACGGCGTATGTCCTGTCCTTAAATCCTCCGCACCATGCGCAGAGCGAGTAAAGCCAGTGGTGACCAGGGCAGTAACCAGCAGGGCCGCAGCGATATGCAGTATCAATCTGTTCATATAACCTTTTCTTCCGGTAAATTTGTAAAGCTTGCACACCTTCATGATTCATAATCCTCCAATGAAATTGATATGGTGGCATTATAAGCGCGGAAAATGAACTCACTATGAACTTTTGCAAGCAAAAAAAAGAACCCGCATATAGAAGGTTCTCTTGTCATTATCCACCAATATGGGACATCTCCACCCGGGGCTCGTCCCCTTTATGAGTTCCCCGGTCTAAAGAATACTTATCGTGACGGCGTTCCCAGATCCGCCGGATATAATCCGCAATCTTTTCATCTGTCTTCCCGGCTCTAAGCTGTTCAAGCAAATCATGACCCTTGGAAGCAAAAAGACATGTATACAGCTTCCCTTCTGCAGATAAGCGAGCACGCGTACAGGTGGAACAGAAAGCCTCGGTGACGGAAGAGATAAATCCAACCTCGCCCATCCCATCCGTGAACCGGTACCTGGTCGCGACTTCTCCTGTGTAATTGGGATTCAGCGGTTCGATAGGCCACTTCTCACCGATCATCTTCATCATTTCCTGTTTGCTTATAACATGCTCCCGGTTCCATCCGTTTGTGTTGCCTACGTCCATGTATTCGACCATGCGAAGAATGATCCCTTGGCCTCTAAAGTAATCCACCATCGGAATGACCGAATGATCATTCACGCCCTTCTGCACCACCATATTCACCTTCACCAGAAGTCCGGCCTGCCTTGCCGCTTCAATTCCAGCAAGCACCGGTTCTACCTTTGACCTTCCCCCGTTCATGAACATAAAGGTCTCGTCTTCCAAGGAGTCCAGGCTGACCGTAACCCGCTGCAAGCCCGCCTCCTTGAGTGACTTGGATCGTGAGGCTAGAAGACTGCCGTTAGTGGTCAGCGACAAATCCTCAGCGCCTGGAATGATAGCTAATTTAGCAATAATCTCCGGAAGATCTTTACGAAGCAGCGGCTCTCCGCCGGTAATCCGAAGCTTACGGACTCCCAGAGTAACGAAGATCCTGGCCATCCGCACGATCTCTTCAGCTGTTAGGACACGTTCTGAAGGGAGAAATGAATAATCCTTATCGAAAATTTCTGCAGGCATACAATAACGGCACCGGAAATTACAACGATCCGTGACCGAAATGCGCAGGTCTCTCATGTTTCGGCTGAGCTTATCGTAGACTGTCATAGAGTCCTCCCCATTTATCTGCCGTGGTGCTCCCTCATTTGTACTAGAATACCACTTCATCCCGTTCCATGTCTTGGCATTCGACAATTCTGTGGGGATGGGTGTACACATTGCACGAATCGCTGCGAATAAATCCCACGGTGGTAATGCCGAGCTCCTCGGCAAGTTCAAGAGCCAGGGCCGTTGGAGCTGATTTCGACAGAACGATCCCACAGCCAATCTTGGCTACCTTAAGCAGAATTTCCGAGGAAATCCGGCCGCTGAATACAACAATCTTATCCTCCAGGCTCATCCCCTGTTTGAGAGAATGACCATAAATTTTGTCCAGCGCATTATGTCGTCCGATATCACTCCGGGCAAGCAGAATGCTCTTTGAGCTGCAGAGCGCAGCACTATGAACTCCGCCCGTCCGCCGGAACAAGTCACCTCTTAGAAGCAGTTCATCCATCAGATGGAAACAATCCTCGAACGATAGACGAACATGGACGTCCTTCATCACTTTAGCTGTCCGTGCGTCATTGAAGAACACGAATCCAGCCCGGCTTGTTCCACAACAGGAAGTGATATATCTCTGGGTATACAGCTTCTGAAGCTTTGGATTCCACCGGCTTGTCTTGATGTGTACAAAGCCTTCTTTCTCCTGAACCCAGAGCTCTTCGATATCTCCATACTCCTTAATGACCCCTTCGGATGCCAGATATCCAATCGCCATATCTTCTATATATTCGGGTGAACAGACCATGGTGGCGAATTCCTCGCCATTGATCTTCAGGGTGACCGGATGCTCTGTAACAACCAAATCACTCTCAAGAGTAATCCGTCCACGCTGATACCTGATCACGCTGCCTTCGCGCTGTAATTCCATGCTACTTCATCCTTGTTCAATTGAATTTTCAAAAATAAATACTGAGATTGCGACATCCTCTTCCACCTTCACATCCGTAAATAAATGGACCAGCTTGGAGCCGCACAGCTCCTCCATTCCATCCGGCACATGATTCTCGTACAGCTTCTTGATCATATGTGTTCTCGCACTATGTACCATTTGCTTACCCTCTGGAGTCTGAGCTATAAACTTTTCTGTTGGAGTAAAATTTCCCTGCATCTTCGTAATCGCCATATTTTCAACAAAAGTGGTATGAATACGTTCCGGCCCTTTGCCAAAAGTATCTTTTCGCACTTTGCGGACTAATTCGTTGAAAGCGGCTTCCTTTTTTAAATCAATCACCTCGCTGTCAGTAGCCTTATTTGGCCTCACTCCATTTTAGGCGTCTCTCGCGCAAAGGTGCAGTCTTGTTTTTTTCCCATAGAGGAGTATAATCAATTTAGTCACAAAATCGTCTAAATATCCAGGATTGATGCGTTAGTAGGTCATTGCTAATGAATTACTCCACTTTAAATTTACTGTCCTCTGAGAGCTGCAGTGAATTTGGGGTGGAGTTTTTTTATGGCCTTTTTCTCGTAAATGTATGGTTAATCGGAGAACTAACATGGGATGAATACAAGATGTCTAACGAAGCACACCGTGCGGCAGAGACAGAAGTATGAATTAAAAGGAGTAACGGGATGAACGAACAATCTGTGAAGATCAAGATCAATGGAGAAACGTACGAAGCAAGCCCGGGAATGAGTGTCCTGAACGTAATAAATAGGGCCGGAATGAAGCACCCCCAAATTTGTCATGTCCCTGAAGTGGACCCGATTCAGACATGTGATACCTGCATCGTCGAGATTGACGGCAAGTTAGTGCGGGCCTGCTCCACACCAGCTGCTCCAGGAATGACTGTCAGAACCGGCTCGGACGCAGCCAAGGCAGCCCAGACAGAGGCTATGGACCGCCTGCTTGAGAATCATCTGCTCTACTGTACCGTGTGTGATAATAACAACGGTAACTGCACGCTGCATAATACAGCAGAGCTCATGGAGATCGAACATCAGAAATACCCCTATCGGCCAAAAGTAGATCCTTCGCAGGTAGATATGTCCCACCCCTTCTACCGCTACGATCCGAACCAGTGTATAGCGTGCGGTCAATGTGTAGAGGTCTGTCAGAATCTCCAGGTGAACGAGACCCTGTCTATCGACTGGGAGGCAGAGCGTCCTTATGTCTTATGGGATCAGGGATCTCCTATCAATGAGTCCTCATGCGTAAGCTGTGGTCAATGCGTGACCATCTGTCCTTGTAATGCACTGATGGAGAAGTCGATGCTTGGAGAAGCCGGATTTATGACCGGCCTGGGCGAGGAATTGCTCTCCCCTATGATTGATCTTGTCAAAGAGGTCGAACCGAGCTACAGCGGGATCTTCGCGGTATCCGAGATTGAAGCTGCAATGCGCGATACACGTACCCGCAAGACCAAGACGGTCTGTACTTTCTGCGGCGTAGGATGCTCATTTGAAGTCTGGACCAAAGGGCGCACAATTCTGAAGGTTCAGCCTTCCCACGATGCACCGGTCAACGCCATCTCTACCTGTGTGAAAGGGAAATTCGGTTGGGACTTCGTGAACAGTGAACAGCGTCTGACCACACCGCTCATCCGTCAAGGGGACGCCTTTGTTGAAGCGACCTGGGATGAGGCATTGTCTCTGGTAGCTGAGCGTCTTGGATCGATTAAGAAAGAGCATGGCAGCGATAAGCTGGGATTCATCTCTTCCTCCAAAATCACCAATGAAGAGAATTATGTCATTCAGAAGCTCGCTCGTCAGGTCTTCGAGACGAACAATATTGATAACTGCTCCCGCTACTGCCAATCACCGGCATCGGACGGTCTTATGTCTACCGTAGGAATTGGCGGAGACGCAGGCACGATCCAAGATATCGCTGCTGCGGGACTCGTTATCCTTGTCGGCTGTGCTCCCGCTGAAGGACACCCGGTACTGGCAACCCGGATCAAACGTGCCCATAAGCTGCACGGACAGAAGCTTATCGTAGCGGATCTGCGGAAGCATGAGATGGCGGAGCGCTCCGACCTCTTCATACGTCCTAAGCAGGGCACCGACTTCGTCTGGCTTACCGCGGTCACCAAATACATGATTGATCAAGGGTGGCATGATCACAGCTTCATTGAGAATCACGTTAACTTCTATAATGAATACCAAGCTGTGATGGATAAATACACCTTGGAATTTGCTGAGCAGGAGACCGGCCTTTCCCGTGAAGAGCTCATTCGTATTGCCGAAATGATCCATGGTGCCGATGGCACAGTCATCTGCTGGGGAATGGGCGTCACGCAAAATATTGGAGGGTCTCACACTTCAGCCGCGATTTCCAACCTGCTGCTGGCAACTGGCAATTATATGCGCCCAGGTGCCGGTGCTTATCCGCTCCGCGGACACAATAATGTTCAGGGTGCCTGCGACATGGGTACCCTGCCGCCTTGGCTGCCGGGCTACCAGCATGTGTCGAACGACGAGGCGCGGAAGCGTTTTGAAGAAGCCTATGGCGTTCCAATCTCTCCGGTTCCCGGCAAAGACAACATCAGGATGCTCGATGATGTTGAAGCCGGTGAGCTCAAGGCGATGTACCTGGTCGGCGAAGACATGGCTTGGGTGGATTCCAATGCCAACCATGTGCATGAGGTGCTCTCTAGGCTTGACTTCTTCGTTGTTCAGGATGTGTTCCTGTCTACGACAGCAGAATTTGCGGACGTCATCCTCCCTGCTGCTCCATCACTGGAAAAAGAGGGGACCTTCACGAATACGGAGCGCCGGGTGCAGCGCCTGTATCAAGTACTTGAACCACTTGGAGATTCCAAGCCGGACTGGTGGATCACCTCGCAGATTGCCAAGCATATGGGATTTGATTGGGGCTATACCCATCCTTCCCAAATTTTCGATGAGATGGCTGGTCTGACCCCATTCTTCTCAGGCTGCTCGTACAAAACCCTTGAAGGATGGGGCAGCTTCCACTGGGGGTCGTCTGCAGGTGAGAGCACGCCGCTGCTCTACACGGATGGCTTCCACTTCCCGGATAAGAAAGCCCGCTTCTCGCTGGTGGAATATATCCCGCCGGTGGAATACCCGGCTGAATTTGATTTGGTGCTGAACAACGGACGGCTCCTGGAGCATTTCCATGAGGGGAACATGACGAACAAGTCGCAGGGTATCAACCGCAAGCTCCCTGATGTGTTCGTGGAAGTCTCTCCTGAACTTGCACAGGAACGCGGTGTCCAGGACGGATCTCTTGTCCGTCTGGAATCCCCATACGGGGCAATCAAGCTGCGTGCGCTGATCACCGACCGGGTCCGCGGTCATGAGATCTATGTTCCTATGCACTCGAGCAGCCATGAAAGTGCAGTCAATCTGCTAACCGGCTCGGCGGTGGATGTCCGTACGCATACTCCGGCATATAAGCAAATGAAAGTGCGGATGCAGATTTTGAATGTCAAAGGGATCAATCCGCTGCCAATCACAAATCCGCGTTACAAGAAACGGAATCCTCAGCAAGGCGTAGAGGTTCAGCGCAAATGGAACCGCCCTGACTACGTCTCCCTTGTGGATTAGAGAAAGGACAGGTGCATAATTATGGCCAAACCGATTTCACTTGTAAGGAAACGAATCCTTACCGATGAAGAACGTCAGGAGCAGACCATACAACGGCTGAAGCAGCAGCTCGCTGAGAGCAATGAGGCGCTGGAGAAGTCCTTATCCATCCTGAAGGAGCTGCATGACAGCGGGTTCCTGGAAGCTGCCGAATCCATGCTGAAGGCGAAAGCCAAGATTACCGAAGTCGCCCTGGGGCAAATCTCGCGGAAGGAAGTCACCAATCTGATCAACAACGCAGTGGCTGCCACCGGTGCCTTAACGAATGTTGATCCGGCACAGACTGCGAAGCTGATGAACGGACTAACCTCCGGACTTCAGGAGGCAAATACGCCTACGGAGAGAAAGATCGGCATGTTCACACTGATGAAGTCGCTTCGTGACCCGGATGTGAACCGGGCGCTGGCCTTCGGACTCAGCTTTCTGAAAGGTCTCGGACGGGGATTGAAAGAGTAGGGATAAATCGCACTAATTTACATTCACTTCATATACACAGTCTGATGATTATGCAAGACGGACACGGCAATCCTTAACTAGGAAGCCGTGTCCGTTTTTGGTTGCCCGTTATTTTTTCTCCACATGCAGCAAAGTTATTGGCTTAACCGAATAGGTATCTTTTAACAGGGCCTCGGAGATGACATTTAGCTTAAGCAAGCTTGAGATTTTCGATGAATCCGGCCTCGATGCAAGCCGCCACAGTTCCGGGTCAGGAAGAGCTTGATACAATTTGTTCTCATCATATTCCTTGCGCTCCTGATGGACCAGCTTAACCTTGTAGCTGCCAATCTCAAGCTCGGTGAAGTTATGATCCCCCAGATAGCCGGTTATGTCACTGCGAAGTTCAGCAAGCTGTAGTTCAATTGCCTTGTGCTGCTGTTTCAACTCAAAATAAAGTTCTACCTTCTTGTCCATATCCCCACTCTCCTCCTCTATCCCATATGTATGCGGAACAAGAGAGGGTTTAGCACCTTGCCTGCTGGAGCTAGCTTCATCCCGTTCTTCAATGCAAATAAACCATGTAAATGTCCCGGGTACTAGCGGCATATATTATACTAGGAATAAGTACTGCTTTCTTTCTATTAAATGATGAAAGAGGATGAGCCATGGAACCTTTTAGCACAGATCTGCTTAAAGACAAGGTTGTACTTATTACAGGAGGAGGCACCGGACTCGGACTTGCGATGGGCCAGAGGTTCGCTCAGCTTGGGGCCAGTATAGCAATAACCGGCCGCCGCGAAGAGGTGCTGCGGGAAGCTTGTGACACATTTATTGAGAGCGGTTACAATGCATTCTACCAACCATGCGATGTTCGCGATCCGGCTCAGATTCATGAACTTATCGATGCGATCTATAATCACTTTGGACGTTTGGATGTTCTGGTGAACAATGCGGCTGGTAATTTCATCAGCCCGACCGAACGTCTATCCCCTCGGGCCGTGGATGCGGTGCTGAATATTGTGCTTCACGGGACTTTTTATATGACGCTCGAAGTCGGCAGGAGATGGATTGAGCAGGGTCATCCAGGGACTATGCTCAACATTGTAACGACCTATGCTTCGACAGGCTCCGGCTTTGTCACTCCATCGGCCGCCGCCAAAGCTGGTGTGCTCGCACTTACTAGATCGCTTGCTGTGGAGTGGGCCCCGTATGGCATCCGTCAGGCAGCGATAGCACCTGGGCCCTTCCCGACCGAAGGCGCTTGGTCCCGCCTCTCCCCTACGCCTGAGCTGGAGGAGCAGATGATTAACCGTGTGCCCCTGCGCAGAGTTGGTAGTTCGGGTGAACTGGCTAATCTTGCCGCGTATCTTATCTCAGATAATGCCGGTTACATCAACGGCGAGGTGGTAACGATCGACGGCGGGGAATGGCTTCAGGGAGCAGGTCAGTTCAATGACCTGAGACAGGTAACCCCTCAGCAGTGGGACGTTCTTGCGGAAATGACCCGCAAACCGAAACAGGGGTGAATACGCCCATTTTAGTTGGATGAGCACCCAATTTGATCATTCAGCCATAACATATATGGAGATCCCAGTACTGAAAGGAGATTAAATAAATGACTCATAGGAACAATGAATGGACGAGAGACCCGGCTCCACCTATGCCATACGGCCACGATCATCACGGCAGCAGTCATAACCCGCCGCCTTACCATCCTTACCCACCGTATCATCCCTATCCACCGTATCATCCAATTCATCATTTCCACCACCACCATCATCACCATCATTATCACCCGCACATGCCCGGGAAGCCTACTCCATATCACGGCTAATAAACACAGACAGCAGCTCTCTAGAGATAGAGAGCTGCTGTCTGTGTTTATCTCGAACATTTCTTAAGAATCTCCTTTAGTATCAGGCTCTTCCTTAATGATCATCTGCGTTCCCTCTTTTGGATGGATGATCTCCTCCAACTGGCCTATCCAGTACCCGGAACGTTCCTGTTCCAAAAGCCAGCAAATCCCCATCCTCCTTGCGTGCATAGGCCTCCGCAGTCATGATTCTGCGAGTGCTGTGAATAATCTTGGCGGTCACAATCACCCTGCCCTGCTGCGTCGATGCAACATAATTCATGTTCAGGTTAATTGTAACTATGCTGGACTCAGGCCTTGCTAACATTAGGATCAGACCCATTGCGGAATCAATCACGGCCGCATGAACACCTCCATGCAGAATACCAATTAGGTTCAGATGATGAGGCTGTATATCAAAAGAAACGGTCGCCATCTGATCGTCTATCTCATCAATCCGGCACCCAAGATAATCCCAGAACGTATTGCGGGCGGCTTGTTCTAATCGTTCCAGATTCGGTATATGCTTCTTAGATTCGGCCTCCAAGCTTTATACCTCCTTTCTGAAGACTTGTTTTGAACTCTGAATGTACAGCCGCCGAGGAAGAGAACTTCCCTAGCAGCGGCCTTCTCGTCGATAACTGCGCTGAAGAAGATTAAGATGAACTTTGGCTTATGTCTACGAGTCAGGTCATGCTTCTTCCTTGTTCTCCGTATTGGACTTCATGGCCTCTTCATCGATCAGCTTGCGCCGGAGAACTTTTCCGACCAGTGTCTTAGGAAGCGCTTTCCTAAATTCATATACTTTAGGAACCTTATATACTGCCAGCCGCTCTTTGCAAAAGCTCTTCAGCTCTGCCTCTGTCGCCCTAGAGCCTTCTTTCAGAACGATATAAGCTTTTACCGTCTCTCCCCGGTAAGGGTCTACGGTTCCAGCGACAACCGCTTCTTCCACATCCGGATGTTCGAACAGCACCTCTTCAACCTCGCGGGGATAGATATTATATCCTCCGGCAATGATCAGATCCTTCCGACGATCAAGGATGAAGAAGAACCCATCTTGATCCATACGTGCCAAATCGCCCGTGTAGAGCCAGCCGTCACGCAGCGCAGCCGCGGTCTCATCGGGGCGCTGCCAATATCCTTTCATGACTTGAGGTCCGCGAACAACAAGCTCCCCGATCTCACCCAGCGGAAGATCCTCTCCTGTCACTGCATTCACAATACGTGCGTCCGTATCTGGTAAGGGGATTCCGATTGACCCGCTTTTCCTTAACTCCCAGATATTGTTCACATGAGTAACCGGCGAGGCCTCAGTAAGTCCATAGCCCTCGATCAGCTTGCCTCCAGAGATCCGCTCGAACCGGTCCTGAACCTCTACAGGCAGTGGAGCCGCACCGCTGACACAGATGTTGATCGAGGACAGATCATACTTGCTTACTTCAGGGTGATTGATAATCGCGATATACATCGTAGGCGCACCTGGAAATATAGTCGGCTTCAGCTTATCAATCGTCCTCAGTACCTGATTGATCTCGAACCGGGGAAGAAGAATCAGTGTACCCGCATTATAAATGGCCAGATTAAGCAGAACTGTAAGTCCGAAGACGTGAAAGAACGGAAGCGCCGCCAGGTACTTCTCGCTTGCTTTCTTGCTTTTGTAGAACCAAAGCTGGGATTGAACCGTGTTGGATATAAGATTCATATGGGTGAGCATAACCCCTTTGGCAATCCCGGTGGTTCCTCCGGTGTATTGGATCAAGGCCAGGTCCTCATCCGCATTCACCTCGATATTGCAAGGCAGATCGGAAGAATCCTTAAGACACTGTTTGAAGGAAAGTATGCGCTCGTTATACTGGACCCCAGCCCTCATCCCGTCCTTCTTAGCCTTGATTGGATAGAGCAGGTTCTTTGGAAAAGGTAAATAATCCTGCATTTCCGTCACCAGCATATACTCCAGAGGATACTTCTCCATCGCCTCTTGCACCCGGGAGACCAAAGCATCCATCGTCACAATGAGACGAACCCCGGCGTCGGTTAATTGATGTTCAATTTCCCTGGGGACGTATAGCGGATTCGTCATCACTGCAATGGCACCCGTTAACAGCGTGCCGTAGTAAGCGATAACCCCTTGAGGACAATTGGGCAGCATAATGGCTACCCGGTCGCCTTTGCGAATACCCAGCCGAAGCAGGGCATTCGCAAAGCGGTATACAGATTTGAGCAAAGTACTGTAACTGATCTTCTTCCCCATGAAATCCAGCGCAATGTGACTAGGATACTGGTGCGCCGAATCTATCAGGAATTTCGCCAGATTCTGTTTCGGATAATCATAAGAATGCGGGACCTCATCCGGGTAATGATTGAACCATAGTTTGTTCAGCATTCAGGACACCCCAATTCTTAAACAATGGTTACAGTACGTATTCCTCCGCCTCAATCATTTTGGCAGCGATGCTGCGTTTCATCTCTATAGTATTTACGGGAGTTCTCTTGGTAAGCTTCTTCAGAACAGACAGCTGTGTGCGGAGTGTGTCTCCTGTCTCCATGGCCGCCAGGGTTTCTTTTGCCCAGGTCTCAATTTGTACGAAGGCCTCTTGAATAAATACGGTTGTCATCAGAATCGCGAGGCGGGCTTTGGATTCCCCGGAACGCTCGATCATTTTGCGTGTTCTTAAGAGGGCACTCTCCATCGCATAGACCTGAATCATCATATCTGCCAGATGACTGAGAATCTCCTGCTGCTCTTCAAGCTTCTGCTGGTATTTCTGCACAGCTTGGGCGCCGGTCATCAGGAAAATTTTCTTAGCCATAGCAAGAAGATGCGTCTCCTGATCGAGTGTTCCTTCAAACGTCTGGCTGGGAATCGGCTGCATCAGTTCTGCCTGCAGGGCCATCGCTTTCTGCATGAGAGGCAGCTCGCCCTTCATCGCACGTTTGATCAATGTCCCTGGGATCAACAACCGGTTGATCTCATTCGTTCCTTCAAAAATCCGGTTGATCCGTGAATCGCGGTAGTTCCGCTCGACGCGGTACTCCTGAATAAAGCCGTAACCGCCGTGGATTTGCACGCCTTCGTCAACGACGAAATCCAGCGTCTCCGAACCGAATACTTTGTTGATGGAACACTCCAGCTGATATTCAGCAATGGCTTTGGCAGACTGGTACCCCACGCTCTCACTGGCGTGATCCACTTCAGCCAATCCTACATCGAACAATCCTGCGGTTCGATAAGCCATGCTTTCCAGTACAAAAGTTCTGGTGTTCATCTCAGCCAGCTTCTTGCCGATCAGCGGGAAGGATGAGATGGTTTTGCCAAATTGAGTTCGTTCATTCGCATACTTTGCCGCAAGTGCGATTGTATCCTTGGAAGCGCCTACACATCCAGCTGCAAGCTTGAAGCGTCCGATGTTCAGGATGTTAAAGGCAATGAGGTGGCCTTTACCAACTTCCCACAGCAGATTCCGTGCGGGGACTTTCACATCTTCAAGGATCAGCGGACAGGTAGACGAGCCTTTAATCCCCATCTTCTTCTCTTCCGGCCCGATGCTGACCCCATCCATCTCCCGTTCCACAATAAAAGTACTGAAGTCCTTGCCGTTCACCTTGGCATATACAATGAACACATCCGCAAAGCCGGCATTCGTAATGAACTGCTTGCTGCCGTTCAAAATATAATATTCACCGTCATCACTAAGTGTGGCTGTTGTCTTCGCGCCCAGCGCGTCGGAACCGGAGGATGGTTCAGTTAAGCAGTAGGCGGCAACTTTCTCACCTGAAGCCAGTGAGGGCAGGTACTTCATCTTCTGCTCCTCCGTACCAAAGTAGACGATGGGCAGTGTGCCAATTCCGACATGGGCTCCAACCGATAATGCAAAAGCCGACGCCTGGGTCAGCTTTTCGCTAATCAGCGTGGCACTGACCTTATCAAGACCAAGTCCGCCATATGCTTCCGGGACTTCAGCGCCGAGCAGACCCACCTCTCCGGCTTTACGCAGCAGTTTGACGGTTAGTTCATAGTCCAGCTTCTCAATTTCTTCGTCATGGGGAACAATTTCACCTTCAACAAAATCCTGGGTGGTCTTAGCAATCATGCGATGCTCTTCGGTGAAGTCCTCCGGGGTTATGATCTGCTGATGGTCAACGTCCTGAATCATAAAGCTTCCGCCATTCACTTTGTTCACCGCTATACTCATGATTATTTGCTCCTCTCCAGATTCATGTTACCCTGCATGAACTTCAAACACGCCTGCTGCGCCCATTCCGCCGCCAATACACATGGATACCACACCATAACCGCCGCCTCTTCTGCGAAGCTCGCTGATCAGCGTTGTTGTAATCTTCGTGCCCGTACATCCGAGCGGATGCCCAAGAGCAATCGCACCGCCATTCACATTCACCTTCTCCTCATCAATGCCAAGCTCCCGAATGACCTGCACACATTGGGAAGCGAAAGCCTCATTAATCTCGAACAAGCTTACATCCTCCAGCGTGATGCCTGCCCTTTCAAGAGCTTTAGGAATCGCCTTAACGGGTCCAACCCCCATAATCTCTGGTTCAACTCCGCTTAGCGCAAAAGACCGGAACGTAGCCAGCGGCTTCAGGCCAAGCTCGTCGGCCTTCTCCCGGCTCATCACCACGACAGCTGCTGCTCCGTCACTAACCTGTGAAGAGTTCCCGGCTGTAACTGAACCGCCTATCTTAAAAGCTGGCTTCAGCTTGCCAAGGCCTTCGGCGGATGTATCGCTTCGCACCCCTTCGTCCGTGTCGAAGACGAACTTTTTCTTCACGACGTTCCCATTGTCGTCCACACGGGTAAGCTCAGCCTCAAAAGGAACGATCTCCTCTTTGAATTTGCCTTCCGCTATGGCTGCGGCTGCCTTCTGATGAGAGCGTGCCGCAAAGGCATCCTGATCTTCGCGGGAGATGCCAAATCGCTCAGCTACCAGTTCAGCTGTATGCCCCATGCCGATATATACTTCCGGCATTTCTTCCACCAGCTTCAGATTCGGTGAGATCTTGAAGCCCGTCATCGGAACATGGCTCATGCTCTCCACGCCGCCCGCCACCATCACATCCGCATTTCCCAGCATGATTCGTTCTGCCGCAAAAGCAATTGATTGCAGCCCCGAAGAGCAGAAGCGGTTAATCGTTAGAGCAGGTACCGTGTTCGGGTAGCCAGCATACAGAGACATGATTCTGGCAAAATTCAGTCCTTGCTCCCCCTCCGGCATGGCACAGCCAATAATGACATCCTCGACATCTTCCTTCCTAAGTCCCGGTGCCCGCTCAATCACGGCTTCCAGCACGACTTTGCCGAGGTCATCGGCCCGGGTCTGCGTAAGGCTGCCCTTCTTCGCCTTACCGATAGCCGTGCGCGCCATCGATACAATTACAGCTTCTTTCATCGTGTTCTCACACTCCTTGGGAAATTAAGAATAAGGGGCCACGGCCTCCATGCATACTCACTCCGTCTGCACTTCTGTCCTCGCTGGATGCCCACTCCGGCTGCGGAACATCCTTGCGATCGCTGTTGTCCCCGGATTTCTTGAATCAACTACTGCATAGTTTAAATCCGGGGACAAAGGCGAGCGCTTCGCTTCTTCAGGATTGTTCCGCCTCCTCCGTTACTCAGTGTGTAGAGCATTCAGCCTTCCAACCGATTTGCGGGTAAGAGCTGTAGTCCTTACTATAGCAGCCGCACTCTCTTCAGTTCTCTTCAGTTGTTGCTCTCTTCAGGAGCCGAAACAGCAGTTCAGCCTCCTCAGATCAGCCATTAGTTTCTCAGCGCTTTCCCTTTCGTGAGCATATGTTGCATCCGGGCTTGTGTCTTCGGCTCCCCGCACAAGCTGAGGAAGGCTTCCCGCTCCAGATCAAGCATGTACTGCTCCGTCACGAGCGTTCCGGCCGGGACATCGCCTCCGGCCAGCACGTGGGCCAGCTTCTTGGCAATCAGCAGATCGTGGTCACTGATGTAGCCGCCCTGCCTCATTCCAATAGCTCCAAGCTGCAGAATTGCCTTGCCTTCCGCACCGGCAACGCGGATCTTCTCCTCCGGAATCGGCTCATAGCCGCTCCGGGCAAGGCCAAGCACGGCCTGCTTCGCTTCATATATCGAGCGATCCTGGTTGGCGACAACCCGATCGGAGCTCTTCAAATATCCTAGCCGCTTGGCATCATGCCCGCTGCTCGATACTTTGGCCATTCCGACCGTTTCAAACACTTGATTCAGGTATGGCTGCAGATCCGCTTCCGCATTCAGAAGACTCTGGCTTGCACGAAGTGCGAACTCTTTGCAGCCACCCCCAGCCGGAATGAGCCCCACGCCCACCTCGACGAGTCCATAATAGGTTTCAGCTGAAGCAATCACCTGGTCGGCAGGCATACAGGCCTCCACCCCGCCGCCGAGACACATCCGGTGCGGTGCGGCAACCACCGGCTTCTCCAGCCGCTTGACCTTATACATGGTGTTCTGGAACATGCGGATAATATCGTCAATTTCATCCCATTCCTCGTCTTGGGCCTCCATTAATAGAAGCATAATATTGGCTCCGACGCAGAAGTTCTTGCCTTGGTTGGCGATCACCATGCCAAGGTAGTTCTTCCGGACTTCCTCCACGCTCTGCTGGATCATCTGCAGGATGTCTTCCCCAATTGCATTATTGGGCGAGTGAAATTCAAGACATGCGACGCCATCTCCAAGATCGATGAGGCTGGCACCCGAATTGCCTTTGATGATCTTATTCTGCTCTTTGAGTCTCCGCAGTGAAATAACCTCGGGCGCATGCAGGGTCTGTTTATACTGCTGCGATCCGATATGAACAGAGTATAGATGCCCTTCTTCGCTCTTATAGAAAGAGGTATTGCCGGACGCAATCCAATCCTTCACCCACTGGGGTACGGCCAATCCTTCCGCTTCCATACGCTGAGCCGAACGAACCAGGCCGATGGCATCCCAGGTCTCGAATGGTCCAAGATCCCAAGAGAAGCCCCACTTCATAGCGTCGTCAATCTCCTGGATGGAATCCGAGATCTCGCCGACCTTCTCGGCGGAGTAGATGAGCACCTGCTTGAGTATGTTCCAGGCCAGCTCCGAATACCGGTCCTTGCCGGACAAGAGTGCACCCAGCTTCTCCTTGGTACCTTTCGCCGCCTTAGCCGCTTCAAGCGAGGCGCCCTTTGGCTTCTGCTGCGGAACATACTCCATGGTCGCCAGATTAAGTGACAGAATCTCGCTGCCCTTTTCCCCTTTTTGCTTGAGGTAAAAGCCCCTTCCCGTCTTCTCCCCCAGCCATTTCAGCTCCGTCATCTTCTTCAGTACATCGGGCGTATCAAATACCACCTTCTCTTGTTCGTCGTTCACATTCTGGAATACGTTGTCTGCGACATGAACGAATGTATCCAGTCCTACCAGATCCAAGGTCCGGAACGTCGCACTCTTTGGTCGGCCCATCGCAGGCCCGGTAACCGCATCTACTTCCTCAACCGTATAGCCGCCATTCTTCTGCATCTCCTGCAGAGTCACAAGCAGGCCGTATGTCCCGATCCGGTTGGCGATGAAGTTGGGCGTGTCTTTCGCCAGTACAACCCCTTTGCCAAGAACCTTCTCGCAGAAAGCTTTCATAGCAATAACCAGCTCAGGATCGGTATTCTGGCCCGGAATGATCTCAAGCAGCTTCATGTACCGGGGAGGATTGAAGAAATGGGTACCGAGGAAATGCTTCTGGAACTCATCCCCGCAATCTGCAGCCATGGCATTAATCGAAATCCCCGAGGTATTGGAGGTGACCACCGTTCCCGGCTTACGGTGCTGTTCGATCTGCTTCAGAAGCTTCTTCTTCACCTCCAGATTCTCCACAACGACTTCAATAATCCAGTCCACATCCCCAAGGGAGGCCAGATCATCCTCCAGATTCCCCGGTGTAATTCGTGCCGCAAACGCCTCATCATAGAGGGGGGCCGGTCTGATCTTGGTCAGCCTTTTGATTGCTGAAGCCGCGAGTCTGCTTCGAACGGCCGGATCAGCAAGAGTCAGCCCCCTGCCTGCTTCTTCCTCCGTCAATGCCTTCGGTACGATATCCAGCAGCAGAGTCTTGATCCCTACACCCGCCAGGTGTGCTGCAATTTGTGAACCCATAATACCGGAGCCGATTACGGCCGCTTTACGAATCGATAAGTTCATAACCTGCCAGCCTCCATTTCAAGTTCATGATTTGCAAGTGTGGGAGCATTGCCGAATACGGACAGCTCCAGCAGTTCGGCAATATCCCTCGCCTTAACACGATCTTCAACTTCCTTCATCTTCGTACCGTCTTCCATCATCGTCAGGCAGTAAGGACACGCGCTGCTGATCACGGTCGGGTTCACCTCAAGCGCCTGCTCGGTGCGCGCCAGATTGACTCTTTTGCCAGAGGATTCCTCCATCCACATCATGCCTCCGCCTGCGCCGCAGCACATCCCGTTCTCCCGGGAACGTGCCATCTCGGCAAGCTCTACACCGGGGATGGCTCTCAGCACATTGCGGGGTTCCTCATACACATTGTTGTACCTGCCCAAGTAGCAGGAATCGTGATAGGTGACACGTTCCTTCACTTCATGCTGGGGCTTTAATCGGCCTTCCTTAATTAATTGATCAAGCAGCTGGGAATGATGAAGCACTTCAACCCCCTCAAGCCCGAAATCCGGATATTCATTCTTAAGCGTATTGAACGTATGCGGGCAGGCGGTGACGATCTTCTGAACGCCATATTTCTCAAAAGTCTCAATGTTCTCCATACATAGCTGCTGGAACAGCATCTCGTTACCCATCCGGCGGGGCGTATCGCCAGAGTTCTTCTCCTCGTTGCCAAGGATGGCAAAGCTTACGCCAGATTCATTGAGAAGTCTTGCGAAGGCGCGGGAGATCTTGCGGCTGCGAAGATCATAAGAACCCATTGAGCCTACGAAGAACAAGTATTCAAACTGAGGCTGATCTTTTACGGTCGGCACTTTAACGCCCTCGACTTCACCGCTCCACTGCGCGCGGTCATTCCGATTCAGCCCCCAAGGGTTGCTTTGGCGTTCAATATTTTGTAGAGCCCGCTGCCCCTCACTCGGCATGCTGCCTTCCATAAGAACCAGATGTCTGCGAAGGTCAATGATCTTGTCGACATGCTCGTTCCCAACCGGGCACTGATCCTCGCAATTGCGGCAGGTCGTGCAGGACCAGATTTCTTCTTCAGACATGACGTCACCAATCAGACTGAGCTCCTGCGGAGATTTCTCGCCATAACTCCACGCTTCTTTCTGCCAGACAAGAGTTGGACGGATGTCCGTAACTCCGGTACCGTTCCAGTTCACCTCTTGATGCTCGGTCCCCGTAAGCGCATGTGCGCCACTTCCCCCAGCAAAAGCAAATTCCGGCACATAGGGTGATTTCCCTGTTATGGCCGTTCCTTTCTCCGTAAGATGATCCCGAAGCTTGGTAATCAGATGCATCGGCGAAAGCACCTTGCCGGTACTCGAAGCCGGACATACATTCGTACACCGCCCGCACTCTACACAGGCATAGAAATCAATCATCTGCTTCTGGGTGAAATCCTCGATCCTGCCAACCCCGAATGATTCGGCTTCTTCATCCTCCAGATTCAGCTTGCTTAGCCGGCCAACCGGCTCAGATCGGCGCAGCCAGATATTGATCGGGGCAGTAATGAGGTGAAAATGCTTGGACTGGGGCACGTATACCAGGAATGCTAGGAGAATAATCAAATGTGCCCACCAGAAAATATAGAACAAAGCGGCAGCGGCAGCGGTTGGAAGGAACCCCGACATAACTGCAATCGCTGAAGAGATTGGTGCATATCCGGAGGACGGGAGCCCGAGCCATACCCTTTCAAACCCAAGGGATAGCAGCACCGAGAGCATTAAGGAGAAAATGAAGATCACGACAATACTCGGCTTGAATCCGCGCTTTAGTCTTGCCAGCTTCTCTCCATAGCGCCGGTATACGGCATAAGCCATCGCCACCAGAATCAGTAATACTGTAATCTCCTGCAGCAGTCCGAACACTTCATAACCCGGTACGGGCAGATGCCCCTTTCCGTTCGTCAGCCCCTTAATAATGAGATCCAGTGCACCGAACTGAAGAATAATGAATCCATAAAAAATAACGATATGCATAATGCCGCTCTTCGGATCCTTAAGCAGCTTCTTCTGCCCGAACACCTGATTCAGGAATTCCTTCCACCTCCCCTTGCTCTGTATACGAAAGTCGGACGGCTTCCCGAACTTCACATACAGCCAGCGGTGGTATACCGCCTTGTAGAACATATAGACCCCATACCCTGTTACCGCGAGGAACAATAGAAGATTAACGATTTGCCATGCCATCTTACATCCGTCCTTTCTGCTGAATAGATATAGATCGTGACGGCCAAGACCGGAAAGCGGTTACATTTGTGTGGTAAAATAAAATCTTAAGCCGAAATCGTTGACATCTGGCACGGTTTCCCATAAGATTAAGAAAAATGAATGAGTATTCATTCAGTTAATTCGAATTCTAACACTGAGGTGGCACTATGGCAAGTAGGAAAATGGAAAAATATGAGCTGATCCTGGAAGCTGCGCTGAAAGTGATTGCTGAGAACGGATTTCATGGTTCTCAGATATCCAAAATTGCAAAGGAGGCTGGTGTAGCGGACGGTACGATATATTTATATTTTAAGAAGAAGGAAGATATCCTTATTTCTCTATTTCAGGAACGCCTCGGCGATCTAATTGCCTCCTTTCATGAAAGCGTCAAGGAATCAAGTACGGCAGACGAGGCTCTGCGCAAAGTATGCGAAATCCATTACAGTGAGCTTGAGAACAATGTGAATCTGGCTTATGTGACCCAGATTGAGCTGCGGCAGAGCTCTCTTGAGCTGCGCGTGGCCATCGGGCACGTGGTGAAGCCCTATATTCAGTTAATTGAGCATATTCTGGAGAAGGGGATTCAGGAGAAGTCGTTCCGTGCCGACCTGGATATCAAGTTAACCCGCCTGCTCATCTTCGGCGCCTTGGATGAAGTGGTGACGTCCTGGTTGATCTCAGGCCGAAAGTATTCACTCACTGCCCAGGTCGACAAGACGGTGGAATTTTTCCTCAAAGGGCTTAAATAGCAGACCCGTCTATAATGTCTTCCCGCCTACCTAAATCTAGAGAGGAGTTTGGCATATGAATATCTATGTACTGCTGAAGCAAACGTTCGATACCGAGGAAAGAATCGTGATTACGAACGGGGAAGTATCGGATGACGGTGTGAAATACGTCATTAATCCGTATGATGAATACGCCGTGGAGGAAGCGCTGCGTCAAAAAGAGCAGCATGGCGGTACGATCACCGTCCTCTCTGTGGGTCCTGAGCGAACTGCCGAAGCACTCCGTACAGCCCTCGCGATGGGAGCCGATGAGGCCGTGCTCATTACTGATGGCCGTATTGCCGCAGATGAGTTCAGCGTGTCCAAAGTGCTGGCTGCCTATCTCAGCAAGCAATCCCCTGATCTTATTCTAGGCGGGAACTTCTCCGTCGACAGCGGCGGGGGGCAAGTAGCCGTACGCATCGCTCGGCTGCTAGGAATTCCTCATGTCTCCTCGATTACGAAGCTTATGATCAGTGGAGAGACCGCTGAGGTTCAGCGGGACTCCGAAGGAGATACCGAGACGGTAGAGCTCTCGCTTCCGGCACTATTTACTGCACAGCAGGGCCTTAACGATCCAAGATATCCATCTCTTCCCGGAATCATGAAGGCGAAGAAGAAGCCTTTTCAGACATTAAGCCTGGATGACCTGGGGATTAGTGAATCGGATATTGCGCCGAAGACCCGGCGACTGTCCCTCACCCTGCCTCCTGCTCGCAAGGCGGGTCAAATTATGAAGGGCGACATGCCTCAGCAGGCCACCGAGCTTGTTCAGCTGCTCCGAACTGAAGCGAAGTTAATCTGAGTATATAAGTTGAAATTAAGAATCACTCATAGGCAAGAGTGTGAAATGATTCTGTAGAAGCGAAGCGTTCGCCTACAAGCTTTCTGAAAGAAAGCTACATCGGAAGCATATACTTTGTGACCGGATCTCTACCTAATAAATTTAATAAAAGAAATCTGGAAGCAACAGCGATTGGAAGAACATTTCACACAGCTGCCATACCGGTAAATCAATAGTTCAACTTATATATATCATTCAATCTGCAGCGGTCCAAAAGAATTCCTTAGGAGGTTAACGGATATGAGTCTTTCGTACGTGGTTGTTGCTGAGGTTCGTGCAGGAGCTTTACGCCAAGTTACTTTGGAAGCGCTTAACACCGTGTCTTTAATAAAAGAAGAAGGCGATTCGGCAGCTGCCGTCCTCATCGGCTCGCAGATTACCCCACTTGCCAGTGAGCTCGCCGAATATGTTGATGGGGAAGTTCATGTGGTGGATCATCCGGACCTGGAGAATTATAATGCCGAGGCTTATTTTCGGGCTCTTACCCCCATTCTGGATAGGATTAACCCTCACACGGTGGTGTTCGGACATACCGCAGTCGGCCGCGATCTTGCCCCGATGGTGTCCGCTCATCTAAATGCCGGCCAAATTTCGGATGTTACAGCGACCGAAGATACAGGCTCATCCGCCTTGTTCACCCGCCCTATATATGCTGGTAAGGCGTTCGAACAGAAGCAGTTCACTGAAGGTCCAAGGGTCATCACCATCCGCCCCAACAATATTCCTGCAGCGGGGAAGGTCACAAGTCCCGCCGAGATTGTGGAGATTGAGTATTCACCTGCCGGTGATCTGCGGTCAGTCATCAAGGAGGTCCTCCGCAAAACCTCTGGCAAGGTTGATCTTACCGAGGCGAAGTTCGTCGTCTCAGGCGGACGCGGTGTAAAGAGCGCTGAAGGATTCAAACCAATTGAGGAGCTGGCCGATGTCCTGGGCGGAGTTGTCGGCGCTTCACGCGGAGCCTGCGATGCCGGCTACTGCGATTATGCCCTGCAGATTGGCCAGACCGGTAAGGTCGTCACGCCGGAGATCTATATCGCCTGCGGCATCAGCGGTGCGATCCAGCACCTGGCCGGTATGAGCCAATCGCGCATTATTATTGCAATTAACAAGGATCCGGAAGCGCCTATCTTCAAGGTCGCGGATTACGGCATCGTCGGAGATTTATTCGAGGTCGTGCCTCTATTAACTCAGGAGTTCAGGAAGGTATTGGTATAGGCTATGGCCTCATGTTATTGTCGTATAAATTTCAATATGCGGCGGGATTATCCCTCCAAGACTAAGTAAGTGTCAGATGAAGTAACCTGCGGGTGCCAACCTAAGAGCAGGTGACTTCCTTTTTCAGTCAATGTAAGTTCCCTTTCGGAGGGAGACCTAGCCGCTCAAGGTGAGCTGTACACTATCTAGTATTACATGGATAAAATGCTAAGGTTAGCAGATTGCCAAGTTTCATGACCCGATAAATCAACTAGAAGAAGCAGCCGCCCTTCTGGGCTGGCTGCTTCTTCTAGTTCTATTCATTTAAAATATAGAGACCTGAGTAATAAAGCTGTTCTCATCATCGGAGTAGAACACTAACCCACGGCTGCCCAAATTATAGATGACCACATAATTCCCTTCTTCTTCGTTATCGTACTCATCACTAGGCTTACCTAGCCAATTCTTCACATGAGACACCGTCAGATTCATCTTCTCCACATCTATTAGAAGCTCCGTAACCACCGAAGTATCACTTAGCTCATGAACATAACCATCAAAACCTACGAAAGTCGTATTGTACTGATAGTAACCGTGCCACTCTCCATTGGTCATATCTTTTGGATTCCCCAGCACACTGCGGACCTCTCTCGCCTTCATCCCGAGCTTGATCTTCGGATTCCCGGGGAGTATCCCTTGGAGCGCCGCTTTCTTAAGTAGCGTGAGATAGGCCCGGTCACCCGGACCCGCCTGCTTCCAGCTTGAGGAATTACCATAAGACGAATCATTACGGCGTAATGTCAGAGTCGGCAGGTTCAGTGCGAACGTATCGAAGACATACTTCCCTTTGGAATTGTCATATTGATTGGTCTGAATCTTCGCTCCCGGCAG
>RCUH01000572.1_pt1 | contig 35483 bp, 32 predicted proteins | sample 2166191 | NCBI WGS metagenome assembly RCUH01 (sample SAMN09932848, study PRJNA488358) | compost metagenome | feature: garden; material: soil; isolation source: compost soil in an enriched community after 214 h of incubation | place: Germany: Experimental Botanical Garden Goettingen | collected... | reverse complement strand
ACTGATACTTTGAGATACATAAGTTGTTACTCCATCTCCGTTGGCGTACGGAACATTTGCTGTGAAGGTTCCGACAGCTTCATTCACACCAGCTCTTAGCTCTCCTAAAAACGTTGCAGAATTACATAAAAGCACGAAGACATCTGCCACAGAATTATAACAATAGTTTTGCAAACAGCTCCACACATTTTCTCTGTAAAGTTTCACACAAGAATCAGTTTTATCGTAAATCAACATTCCCTCAATTGGTTCAGTAATATTTGACTCGCTGTCAACTCTTGTGATTACAAATCCCTTGGTGGTAGATTCCAATGCTATGAAACCATTAGGAATACTTTCTGGCCATTCCTGCAATTTGGTTTGATTGGTGATTCCCATTTTTGTAGGCTCTCCTCCTGTATCTGTATTTGGATCATTATCACAACCTAATGTACCTGAGCCTGGGGGACAAACCAAAGTAATAGCATTGGAAGGTATTGGACAACTACCTCCGACAGATAATTTATCTAAATAAATATTATCAATGTAATAATCATTCCCACTAGTTTCTGCCTTAGCATTGAAAAACTCCAAATATACATTCTGCATATCACAAGCTACATCTGCATCCGCAGGTACTTTGAAAGCAAGTTCTACAGTTTGCCATCCACTATCACTGGTTGCAAAATCTTGCGAGAACACCATTCCATACACTTGATCGGTTGACGCATTCGCTATTTTAATACCAACTTTAGAAGGTTGGTTTTTCACATAAATTGAAAATGCAACATGGTAGTAGGTATCATATTCTAAGGTCACTTCTCTTCTGTAAAACGGTGCTAAGATTGTACCTGCATTTATAGCCATTACAGCACCCTGCTCTGTGTTAGATTTATCTCTTACAGTATTAGCTTCGTTGTAAGCCGGTGTCCAGAAATAGTACTCAAGATCTGCGGGTCTCCATCCTTCCTTGATGTAACCTGGTGCTACCACAGCATAATGATTATTATCTATCGCAGTCTCATTATTATTAGTAGAAGTTGGGAATGGCGTTGCAAAACCAAAACCTCCCGAAGGCATGTAAGGCGATGTAGCACGGCCGAAATTAAAAGATAAATTACTAGTTCCAAAATCCTCAATAAAAACAACCTCAGAGCAAGATGGGCAGCTATTTACAGTAGAATCTTTGGAACCACCAACAGTTTGCCCTGTTGTATTGTCATATCCAGTAACGGATGTCAGCTGTGGTAATCCAATATTAGCTCCACCAGTACTTACACAAGTTGTACATAGATTCTGAGTTACATTTGTACTGCCAGCAGTCAATGTTCCGCCTGCCGTAATCAATTGAGACAATTCAACACTTGATCCACCTTCTAATGCATCTGGGCAGCCATCTGCATCACTATCCAAATCTAGTCTATCCGGGATTCCATCAAAATCAGAGTCACATTCTAGATACATATTCACAGCATAAGTAGGATCTGCAAATCTTGTGGTCGTTGAGAAGCCAAAAGTTTTTGGTCCAAAATTCATATTGGCGAATCTCCATAGCCCATTCTTGATGTTTTCCGAGTTGCTATCTTCAGGCTGAAAATTGGTAAGTATTTTCTGTGTTGGCGTATCTACGATTCCCCATTGCCCCGCTACTGCACCTTGGTTATTTTCAGTTGGAAATGGTGTTCCTGCAATAGGAATCACAGTATCGCCATCATAGATATGAATAGTTTTGCTGTCACTACCATAATATTGGGAATTTTGAGACATTATTACAAAAGCGCTCATTGTTCCAGTCACTTTCCAAATAGACTGCATCTCTCCCAATTTTGTCCACCAAGCATCAACAGTTGGGTGGACGGATGCATTAGTAATTGAAATAATTACCGCGCCTGAATTAGCAGGATAACCAAATTTAGCACTTATGTCTCTGGTTATATTTTGGCTTCTAACACCTAAGCCTAATCCAAAATCCGAAGGTAAAATATCAGACAATCTACCTGCTCCAAAGGCAGCAAGCAAATCGCCAAAAGTATTGCTGCATTCTGCTGTATCCAAGATGCCATCATTATCATCATCTACATCTTGCCAATCGGGAATGCCGTCGCCATCAGAATCCAAGCAGTCATTTTTTGAAAAAGATTGAGAATTTCCAATTGTTTGTCCTGTTCCGGCAATCGTTGGAACACCATAAGTTGCAGAACCTCCAGTTGTATTAACTGCATTTCCAAGGTTTTGATTTGGCGTTTGCGTAGAAAGTTCGCCAGTTGCATTTGTAAGATCAGAAACCGTAAAAGCTCCTCCTCCTTCTATTGCATCTAGGCAACCATCTCCGTCTGAATCAAGGTCTAAATGATTTGGAATACCATCACCGTCTTGATCATTATTGCAAATTCCTGGTTTTGGATTTGCAGAAGGAATGTATGATGATGCTGTAATAGCAGAAGTTATCTCATGAATTGCCATAGTTCCCAATGTCGCACTTATTCCATTTCCGCCTGCAGCAGTACCTATATATCTTATCTGGTAATATCTATAAGGCGTTGTAGGTATACTATTATTAAACAAAACCGTTGTCGAATTCAAAGCTATTCCGCTTCCACTTGTAAGTTGAGTGTAAGATACTCCATCATTAGAACCGAACAATCTTCCAAACGCAGATCCTGATGGCATCATTCCATTGCTAGCTTGAATCACAGATAGTGAAGTCAGCGGAACGCGAGCAGGATATTCAACTGAAAATATGATGCCTCCCGAGCTTATAGATTGTGAACCTGCAAAAGTAAAAGCTGAAGAACCATCGTTATTATTCAAATTGTAAAGCGTAGAAATATTACTTCCTGAAACTGGTCCAGATCCGCCCGCATTGAAAGGCGAAGTTACTCTTGAGACACGATTTGCCTCTGTAGATGTATAGAAGCAACTTGGTGATTCCACAGCATCTAATATCCCATCATTGTCATCATCCAAGTCACAATCATCCGCAACACCATCTCCATCAGAATCTGGATTTGTAGGAGAAATAACACAAGGGCAACCATAAGAAAAAGTTACAGAGTTTGTTCCTATAAATCTAAGACCACGTGTTCCTCCATTATTCACACCAGCTCCCGAACCAAAAGCAGTATATCTGAAAGAATATTCTTGCCCAGGCATTACTTCTGATGTAATCGTAGTTGCACCACCACTCACCTCATTTTGCATTATAGCCTTTAGCAAAAAACCAGAATTTGATGTCTGCGTAAAATCTATATTATTATTATTGGCAATTCCAAAAGTTTGAGATGAAATATAGACACCTGAAGGCAATGTGGGGTAATTACCAATTCTTAAAGAATAATTTCCTAACGAGCTAACTCTCCCATCATTTAGCGCAGCAGTTATTTTTTCATCTGATGCTACCGCCGTCGCACTAACTAATGGCCCATTATTACTTGATGGTAAGCTAGCATATAATGAACCAGTGGTACCCGCTGTAGCATTAGGCAATATTGCAAAGTCTGCGTCATTGAAAAGACTTCCCCATCTATTATCAACTGAATTTCTATTATTGAAATCCGAGTATATTACCGGAACAGTAAAGGTATCTGGAAGCCCCGCAATTGCTCCACCATTTGTACGAGTGTAAAACAAATTTACAATTCCTCCATTTACTGCTATCGTATTATTATTACGTGTTAATAGAGGATTGAGAGTGTAAGTTGTTGAAGCACAAACAGAACCAGATACTATTCTTGTAGTAATTATTGACTGGTTATTAGTTGTAATCAAATCTGGGGAATACGTCAATATAGCATTTGGACTACTAGTAGTTCCAGCAGCTCCCATAGTTCCTGTAACTGTTAAAACCACAACACTACCATCTGGTAATCTAGGGATTGTAAGCCCCGCGCCTTGTAAATCTGAAATTGAAAGGCTAGACGGACAGACAGAAGATCCATTAAGTCCCGTGGTAGAATTTCTATTCCCACGGCTGTTTGCACATGTTACAGACCCTGCTGTAAAATTGCTAAAAACAGGAAGTCTCACTACAACATTCGTCGCTACCGCCGGACCATTATTAGTAATATATAAACTGTAAATTTGTGTGCTTCCAGGCTGAGCAGACATAGGCCCAGTTAAATTGACTGCTACATCTTGAGCATCAAGCCTCAAGGATGATGATAGCAACAAAAAAAACACAAAGAAATATGGAACTTTATTTAAAAAGTATTTTATTATCATCTCTATAATTGTTTTAAAAAATTAGTAATCAAAAGTTATCACTCCCTAAATAAATATTTAGGAATAGAAGTTTTGTGAACGATATTTAAACAAAAACAGGTGGTGGCCTTACAGAGAAAAAAGTAAGATGATGGCTGGAAAAAACAAAATCAGAAAACAACAAAGTTTCTGATTCGAAATAAATATTAATATGATGCTCTTCAAAAAAAGATAAAAAAACATTTGCAATCTTGATCTTATCATTTGAGAGATTACGAATAATTTTTGAACAGTTTGAAATAAGAATTTCAGAGGATATATTATCAGTTAAATGACATCGGTTTACAAACTCCTTTTCAGGAAGACTCCCGACTTCTTTTTTAGAAGCTTTCCTAGCGAGCTGTGCTTTTTTAGAAGCATTTAATTTGGCTTTTTTTAAAGAGCGAACATCTGGACTCTCAATTTTTATAGTTTTGAAATCACCATCAGCATTGGATTTAGAAACCTTTGTTCCAGATGAAATATAAATAACCTTTGACGGATTTTCCTCGTATTTTTTATTTGAATTTGAGGGTAAAACTTCAATGTTGGATTCAGCACTATAAAAAGTAGTGCCTTCTGAAACATAAATCTGTGAAAACAGAGAACCAAAGCACAACAAAAAGAAAAAACAAAAAATCCCTCTCGTTACCAAGAGTTTCCTTTCCAATTGTAGTTTTCTGGTTATTTGTTTTTTCGAATCCATATTTATGACTCAAATATTACTACTATAAACTAATACATAAGAAAATTACTTCCTAAATAATTTAATTATATTAACTTATAATTACAAATTTAACATAAATAAATCAAATTAAAACAATAATTAACATTAATTATTTAATAATCTAATACATTTTAAGATTTTAATGATACTAGACAACATCGATATTTTACTTTTTTACGTCAAACCCATTACTTTCTATTAAATTTGCAAAATGGAATTACAACCGATCTTCGAAAAACTACAGATTCAGGATATGAATCAAATGCAGAAATCTACATATACCGCTTCCGAAAACGAAACCGACATCGTTCTCCTATCGCCAACAGGCTCCGGAAAAACTTTGGCTTTTCTGTTTCCGGTTCTCAGAAATTTGAACTCAGAAGTCAAAGGAATTCAGGCTTTGATCCTTGTTCCGGCAAGAGAATTGGCATTGCAGATCGAGCAGGTTTTCAAATCGATGGGAACAGATTTCAAAGTTTCTATCGCTTACGGCGGACACGACAAAAAAATTGAGGTTAATAATCTAATCCAGGCACCGGCAGTTTTGATCGGAACACCGGGAAGAATTGCCTACCACTTAAAAAATGAAAACTTCGATCCTGAAACAATCCAGACTTTGGTTTTGGACGAGTTCGACAAAGCTTTAGAGTTAGGTTTCCAGGAAGATATGGAATACATTATCGGGTCATTGACTGGTCTTTCTCAAAGAATCTTGACTTCCGCAACTGTGATGGACAACATCCCGAGATTTGTAGAACTGGACAACGAAAAGAAAATCAATTTCCTCAAAGAAAACGAGTCAAAACCAAACATCCAACTTCGAAAAGTGATGACGACTTCCGAAGATAAGTTGAATACTTTATTCCAATTGATCTGTAAAATCGGCAACAAAAGAACTTTGATATTTTGCAATCACAGAGATGCAGTTGATAGAATTTCCGAGCTTCTGAGAGAAAAAGGAATCCAGAGAGAAACCTTCCACGGTGGAACGGAACAGGACGAGCGTGAACGTGCTTTGCTCAAATTCCGAAATGATTCGGCAAGAATATTGATCACGACAGATTTGGCTTCCAGAGGTTTGGATGTTCCGGAAGTGGAATCCATCGTGCATTATCAATTACCTCCGAAAGAAGACGCTTTCATCCATAGAAACGGACGAACGGCGAGAATGAATGCAAAAGGTTTTGCTTATTTAATTATGACTGAGGACGAAAATTTCCCGTTCATCAAAAACAATACGCCAGAAGAAAATGTTTCGGAAGCTAATCGAGTTCCAGAAAGAACTCCGAATCAAACGATTTACATCAGCGCCGGAAAAAAAGACAAAGTTAACAAGGTGGATATTGTTGGTTATCTCATCAAAAAAGGACAACTTGAAAAAGACGACATTGGTTTAATCGAGGTGAAAGACACAACTTCTTATGTTGCCGTCAACCGAAAAAAAACCATCGAACTTCTGAAAAAACTAGCCAACGAAAAACTGAAAGGCAAGAAAGTAAAAATAGAAATCGCTTATTAATAAGCGATTTTTTTATTTGACTCCGGAAACATTCATTTGTAAAATATAGACAGAATGTGAAGCCGTGATGAACAAAGTGGAATTATTTTTTCCTCCAAAAGTGACGTTCGAAGTCCAATTTTCATCAATTGGAATGTTGGTTAATTTCTCTCCTTTATTATTAAAAATCGTGACGCCTTTTCCTGTCAGATACAGATTTCCTTGATTGTCAAGTGTCATCCCGTCGGAACCCATTTCGCAGAAGAGTTTTTTTTCAGACAATTTTCTTTCGCCAAGAATATCATAGACGTAAGTTTTATTGGCATCAATATCAGCAACAAAAAGTTTCTTAAATTTTTCCGAACCAATGATTCCGTTTGGCTGGACAAAAGTCTCGAGTTTCGTGATCGTTCCGTTTTGATCTCGGTAATACAAATTTTTCTCCGAAATCTCTTGCTTGAAATTTTCCCAATAATCTCTTTTGTACAAAGGATCTGTGAAATAGATCCCACCAAATTTATCAATCCAAAGATCGTTGGGGCCATTCAATCTTTTGCCTTCAAAACCTTTTGACAAAACCTCGATTCCTTTGTTTTTATTGATTTTCCAGATTTCGCCGATGTCATCAGAACAAGTTATTAAATTATCATTTTTATCGAAATAAGTTCCGTTGGCTCGTCCAGTTTTATCGAGGAATAATTCGATTTTATTGGTTTTCCAGTTCCAAAAATAAATTTTGTCATTTGGCTGGTCTGTAAAATAAACATTTCCTGATTTGTCCGAAGCCGGACCTTCTGTAAAAGCAAATTGATTTGAAATTAATTTGGGTTCATCTTTAAATAACTGTTTATGATTCTGGATTTGACAATTCATCAAAACCAACAAAAGTCCCATTAAACTAAACCTCAAATACTTTTTCATAATGTAATTTCTAAAGTTGCAAGTTACAATTTGTGTAAAAGAATTAAAAATAATTATCTTTGGAAACTTGATCCTAACAATGAAACTCAATCTTCCGGACAAACTTTATTATTCTATTGGCGAAGTTGCAAAAGCTTTTGATGTCAACACTTCTCTGATCCGCTATTGGGAGCAGGAATTCCCCATCATCAAACCGAAGAAAAACAAAAAGGGAAACCGTTATTTTACACCTTCCGATATTGAGAATCTGAAAATCATCTATCATCTTGTCAAAGAAAAAGGCTACACGTTAGACGGCGCAAGAGTTGCATTAACTACGAATACGAAAATCTCAGAAACCATTACGATTATCGACCGATTAGAATTCATAAAAGCTGAGCTTTTGAAGCTTAAAAATTCGCTTAACGATTAGATAAAAGTTTTTTTTACATTTTTAATAAATATTTGATTCATTTTATTTAACTTTGGTTAAAACACAAAAGATGAATCAGAAATTACCTTTCCAAATCCGGAAAAGGCAACTTCTCAGCCTTGCTATTTTCGGAATTCTCATCGTTTTTTCTCAGTATGCTTTTTCTCTTTATAAGAAGAATCAGCATTATCAGAAACCTCAAATTACCTTCATCACACCGAAAGTTGAAGAGATCATTCTAACTGACTTTGATCCAAATGAGCTTGATGAAAGTCAATGGAAGAATCTTGGCTTTAGTGAAAAGCAGATCAAAACGATTTTGAAATACAAAGAAATTGTCGGCGGAAATTTCAAATCTAAGGAGCAATTCAAAAAGTGTTATGCGGTTTCAGAAGAAAAATATCAATCTTTAGAAAAGTATATTCTTCTTCCTGAAAACAATTCTGATAATCAAAATAACAAATTCAGTTTCAAAACTTATGAAAAGAAAAAGCTGAACATCAGAGGAAAATTCAATCCAGATTCTTACACTCAAAAGGATTGGGAAAACCTCGGATTTTCTGACAAACAAGCTGGCGCAATTTTGAAATACAAGAATTATCTTGGTGGAAGTTTCATCAGCAAAGAAAAGTTGAAAGAATGCTTTATGATAAACGACGAACAATTCGCTCAAATGTCACCTTATCTGATTTTACAAGCCAAAACACCTGAAAATCTGGCTAATAAATTTGAAAAAAAGAAAGAGAAAGAAGCCGTAAAAATCAATCACTATTTTGACCCGAATGAGTTGAATCAGGAACAATGGCAAGCTTTAGGATTTTCGGAAAAGCAAGCTACTTCGATTTTGAATTATCGGGACAAAATTCTTCGGGGCTCTTTCAAATCGTTAGAAGATATTCAAAGATGTTATATGATTTCGACGGAAAAATTTGAGGAAATGAAACCTTGGATTAAACTTTCGATTCCAGAAAAATCAAAACAACTGGAAGAGAAAATAGCTGTTTCTGAGAAAACGGATTTTGGTAAAATCAATCTTAATGAAATCAGCTTCAAACAACTTAGAGAGTTTGGATTTACAGAAAAAGATTCGGCTGGAATCTTAGCTTTCCGAAAGAAACTTGGCGGTTTCATTAATAAAAATCAATTACTGGAAACCTACGAAATCGATAGAGCTTTGGGCGAAAAATTAATATATGTAGCAAAACTTGATAATTCAAATGTTGCAAAATACACGCTGGCAAACGCGCCGGAAGATTGGTTGAAAAAACATCCTTACTTCCGATATTCAGCCGATAGAATTATCTTTTACAGAATCACTAATCCAGAGGACAAAAAGATTTGGAAGTTTTTGAAACTAAAACCTGAGTACGAGGAAAAGATGAGACTTTATACTATAATTGATAAATAATGGTAAATAAACGATCACTCAAATGTCTTGCTGGAATCTTCTAACAATCCGTTGAGTTCCGTCATTTCTTCGGCTGTCAAGTCTCGCCATTTTCCGACTGGCAAATCGAGTTTAATGTTCATAATTCGGACTCTTTTCAGTTTCTTCACTTCATAATCTAGATGTTCACACATTCTTCGGATTTGTCTGTTGAGACCTTGAGTGAGAACGATTCGGAAATTCATCGTATCGATTTTTTCGACTTCACATTTTTTTGTAACTGTGTCCAGAATTGGAACGCCGTTTCTCATTTTATCAAGAAATTTCTCGGTAATTGGCTTGTTGACTCTCACGTAATATTCCTTTTCGTGATTGTTTCTCGCTCTCAAGATTTTGTTTACGATATCCCCGTCAGAAGTCAGGAGAATCAAACCTTCACTCGGTTTATCTAATCTTCCGATTGGAAAAATCCGTTTTGGATGGTTGATGTATTCGACAATATTATTTTTTTCACGCTTTGTATCCGTTGTACAAACGATTCCCACGGGTTTATTGAAGGCAATGTAAACAAAGTCTTCATCTTTTGGTTTTCTGATGGTTTTGCCATCTACGAATATTTCGTCCTCGTCCGAAACTTTGGTTCCCATTTCTGGAACAGCACCGTTGATTGTGATTCTGCCCTCTTCCAAAAGTTTATCAGCTGCTCTTCTGGAGCAAAACCCAACTTCTGATAGATATTTATTGATTCTTACTTTTTCCAATTTCTTCTAAATCTTTTGCAAAAATATGCTTTATTAAAACTTAATACAACAAAAAAGCTCCACTTTAAAAGTGAAGCTTTTGGTTTGTTCAAAAAATAAATTGATTATTTCTTGATTAATTTTTGTGTGTGAGAACCGTTTTCTGTTTGTACTTTCACCACATAGCTACCTTTGCTTAGTGCAGAAACATTTAATGATTTAGTACCATCTTTAGCAGTTTTCACCAATTTTCCAGCAGCGTCATAAACTTCTACAGAATTGACTTTTCCAGCTACGTCAAAGTTCACAACATCAACAGTTGGGTTTGGATAAACTCGGAAGATATCTTTTTTGGAAACTTCTGTAGTTGCAAGCGTAGCATCTTTAACTTGGATATTATCTACATTAAAACTATCTCCATAATTATCTAATGAAATATCTAAGATTGAAAAATCTGATGCCACCAAATTAGTAGTATAAACCAATTGATTATTTACATAGTAATTAAGCTTATTAGTAGATTGATCAACTACAGCTTTTAAACTATACCAAGTTCCTGAAACCCACTCTGCAGTAGTTTCAGCATACTCTTCTAGTTCAGGGTCAAAAACAACAATGAACTCAGACTGGTAAGTAAACCAAAAATCAGCAACTACATCACCGTCTGCATTGTAAAGTCCAACAGCATAGTCAGAGTCGTAACCATCTAATCGAGCATCTGCAGATACTTCTGTTTTACTATAATTTGGTATAGTTACAAAAGCACCAGTCCAATCTTCACTATTATCATTTTGCGCAAATAAAGATCTTACACCGTCACTAGCTCTGTTTGTTGATACTTTAAAACTAGTTGTAGATGCATCCCAGCCATTTTGACCTGCCAAATTACCCACTGCAAATCCTTCCGTCGCTTCGAAAGAGATTTTTGTTTGAGCATTTACTGAATAAAAAATTGCCGAAGAAGCAATCAAAGAAAATAGAATTTTTTTCATAATTGAATGAATTTAAATTAAACATTTATTTTAAAGGACAGCTAAAATAGAATAATTATATCAATTAAGCAAAAAACACTTACTTTAAATGAGATTAATCATCTAAAAGAAGAAAAATTCTAATCTTTTTCGTAAACTGAATATTTTTTATTGGTGAAAATAGTTGCACCAAAAGACAAACCAATAAAATAAGCATTTGAAACGTGGGAATTGTATCTGTAAATAAACAATCCACCTTCTTGAATCAAATGTTTTGAAAATGATTCCTGATAACCAATTTTTCCACCAAAATAATGGGTATCATTGATATTAGATTGGTTGAATTGCTTTCCATATTCAAATTCCAAAACGAATTTGCCTTCCTCTTTTCCGAAGATGAATTTTGGTTGAACTGTCCAATTCAAAAGATGAAGATTATCGGCGACATAATTGTACTTGAGTCCAGTTCCCAAGGCGAAAAACGGTAAAATATGATAACCGCCAACGACGGCAATTCCGTAAGTCAATTTATTTGGTAAGTTGGGTGCAATCTCTTGTTGATAATATTGAGAATCTCGGTTTTGGCTTTCTGCAATGGAATTTCCAAGATTATAACCAGCTTGGATATTTGGGCTGATGTAAAAACCCATCGTTTTGCTTTCGTTTTGTCCAAAAATTAAAACCGAAAAAACAAGCGTTGAAATGAGTAGAGTTTTCTTCATTTAATTAGTAATTCTTTGTGAAATTTATAATTCTCAAAACATTTATTTTAAAGCTAAATGCAAAAAACAAATTGCCAAAAGCCAATTATTCTGAGATTTTAAAATCATCATTGATAAAATCAGAAGTTGCATCTTCCACAGAATATTCTCCGATTTTCGTCCGTCTGAGTTGAGTAAGATACGCGCCAACACCAAGGTCTTGTCCAATGTCGTGCGCTAAACTCCTGATGTAAGTTCCTTTGCTACAACCAACTGTAAAAGAAACAAATGGATGATTAATTTCTATTTGATTAAGATAATGAATTGTGGTTTTTCGAGATTTCATTTCCACTTCTGTGCCTGCTCTCGCAAGATCATAAGCACGTTTACCATCGACTTTCAACGCTGAAAAAACTGGTGGTTTTTGGTCAATCTCGCCTATGAATTTTTGTAAAGTCTCGTGAATTTGTTCTTCCGTAATATGAGAAATTTCGGTTGCTAAAATTTCGGGTTTTTCCGTGTCGTAAGATTCGGTTTGAGCGCCTATTTTTACTTCTGTCCAATATTCTTTGGGCGCATCTTGGATTTCTGGAATTCTCTTTGTGAATTTACCTGTGCAAACAATCAATAAACCTGTTGCTCTGGGATCCAAAGTCCCTGCGTGCCCAATTTTGAATTTCTTCGGCAATTCCGGAAACTCTCTTTTGAGTTTGTATTTCAACTTATTGACGGCTTGGAAAGAAGTCCAATCCAAAGGTTTGTCCAATAGAAATATTTGTCCGGATTGTAGGTCTTCTGCTGTCATTTGAGTTGGAGTGTTTGAGAGTTTGAGAGTTTTTAAAATTTTCTTTTAACAGAGAATCTTGCGCAGCCCGGCTTGAGTGGAAATCCTTTTTTGTGGCTGGAAAAGCTAGGGCAAAAAGATTGGGAATGGAAGACGGAAATAGCTGCCCAAATAATTCTATTTATAAAAATTAAAATAAATCAACAATGCAATCCCAACCACAATTCTGTACCAACCCCAAGGTTTGAAACCGTATTTGTTTAATAGACTAATGAACGATTTGATCGCAATCCAAGCCACAACAAAAGCCACAACATTTCCAACAATGAAAATCATGATATGATCTTGAGATTCCAAAATCATCTCGTAACCTTTCTGTGGATGAAGGGTTTCCTTACCCCAAGTTTTCACAAAAACGGAATAAAGCGTCACAGCCAACATCGTAGGAACAGCCAAGAAAAATGAAAATTCTGCGGCCGCTTTTCTGGACAATCCTTGTGTCATACCACCAATAATGGAAGCCGCACTCCTACTCGTCCCAGGCATCATCGCCAGACATTGCCAAAATCCGATAATCACAGCTTTTTTGATGGAAATCTCTTTCTCATCATGAATCACAGGATTTTTGAACCAACTGTCAGCAAACAGCAGAACCACTCCACCCAAAACCAAAACGGTTGAGATGGCGATTTGATTTCCTAAAACAGATTCGATCAAATCATCAAGAAAAAAACCAATTCCCAAGGCTGGCATTACGGCGAAAGCAAGTTTGTAATAAAACTGCAGATTGGAAAAATCGAAAAACTTTTTTCCGTAGGCCACAACAACAGAAAGTATTGCCCCAAACTGGATAGATACTTGAAACATCTTTAAAAATTCGGTTTCTTCCAATCCCATTAAGCTTGCGGCGAAACCCATATGTGCAGTGGAAGAAATAGGCAAATATTCCGTAAGCCCTTCTATGATTGCGATGATGATCGCTTTGATTAAATCCATTATTAGTTTAATTAAAAAAAACTTTGTCAAAGTTTAGAACTCTGACAAAGTTTGTATGTTGAAAATTAAAAATTTAGTCTTTGTTTCTTTTCAGAATCGCAAAAATCTGGACTACAAATCCTGCAATCACAAAAATTGGCGCCAATCTGATTCGTCGGAAGGAGAAAATATCGTTGTTCCAATAAGTTGGATCAAATTTCCCGTCGGGTGTTGTGTTGGCATCTGGTCCCATCATCAGGACAAACCCCAAGACAATCATACCTAAGCCAATCAACATCAATTTAAAATTCTTGCCTCCGAAATAAAAATTGTTTTTCTCAACAGATTCCGAAGGTGTTCCGAATTGATCTGCAGAATATTTATTTTTTGTTTTTTTTGCCATTTTTTAAGAATAATAAAGATCATCCACGTTGCTTCTCAGGAATCTCCAAGTTGCAAAGATAGTACTTGCTACGGTAATGAAAATACCTACCATCAAAATAATGATAATCAACAAAATGTATTGATTTGTATCTTGAACGAAAGGTGTCCCAATCTGATTGGTAAAGTAATACCAAAGTCCACCCAGAGCCAGAATCCCGATGAAGGAACCAATCAATCCGAGAACCAAAGCTTCTTTGATGAAAGGCATCAAAATGAATCTTCGCTTTGCTCCAACCAACTGCATCGTTTTGATAATGAATCGCTTAGAAAATATTTTCAATCGGATTGAATTATTAATCAAAACAATCGCGACAATCAAGAACAAAATTGAAAATGCCAGAATCCAAGTCAAAATACGGTTCAAATTGTTGTAAACATCAATCGTCAGCTGATTGTCATTCGCCACATCTTTCACACCATTGATAGCTTTCAGTTGAGAAACCACGCTGTCAATCTTTGCAGGATCTACAAACTCTGGTTTCAAAGTCACCTCAACAGAAGCCGGAAAAATATCTTCTTCGAAAAGCGCATCTGCATCTATTCCCAACTGTTTTTTAGCGAGAACTGTTGCCTGTTGTTTGGAAATATATTTGGCTTGCTTAACATAATTCTGCTGTTTGATTTTTGCAAAAGTCTCTTCTTGAAACTTCATTGTTTTGGCAGAATCCCGCGGATCCAAATATTCCTCGAAATAAGCTTCCACAACCAATTGTTCCTTGATATAATCAGAATATTTCTGAGCATTTATCAAGATTAATCCAAATAAACCTACAAGGAATAAAACCAGTGAAATACTGATAACCACAGTAATATTACTGGATCTGAGTCTGCTTTTATTAAAATCATCAACTGTCTTTGGCATCAAAAAAATTTTTGCTAAAATAGAGAATTTCGTTTAATAAGCGACCTTTCTCACTGTTAATAAAATCATAAATGCGAGCGAAAAATGACATTGCAGAATTATCTTTCATAATTAAATATAATCGGCATTTTAATTGTTTAAGGAAAACCACCAAATCAAAATTATGAGACTTATCCGCAAGCCAACGGGAAAAAACTTTTCTTACGTCGACAAAAACAATGAAAGGCTGAAAGACAAAGAAAAAATCGAATATATAAAATCATTGGTCATTCCGCCAGCGTGGACAGGCGTGGAAATCACAACTAACAAAAGTGCAAAAATATTAGCCGTTGGAAGAGACCAAAAAGGGAGGAAACAATACATCTACAATCCGAAATTCCGAGCGAAAAAAGATGCTGATAAGTTTGATAGAATTCTTCATTTTGCAGAAAGGTTGGAACATATGCGACGTGTGACGGGGCAACATCTGAGAAAGAAAAAAATGACTCGGGAAAAAGTTTTGGCCGCGATGGTTAGACTTTTAGATTCAGCATATTTCCGTCCTGGAAGTCCGAAATATACACAACAAAATCAAAGTTATGGACTCACAACCATTCGTAAAAAACATTTGGAAATTGCGGGTGACGAGATGATCTTCTCATACAAAGGAAAATCGGGAAAATTTCAAGAAAAACACATTATCAATTCCAAATTGACAAAGGTAATTTCTGAAATTGAAGAACTGCCAGGCTACAGACTTTTCAAATATTATGACAAAGACAACAATTTAATTACTGTTGAAAGTCAAGATCTTAACCAATACATCAGAGAAATAATGGGCGACGAGTTTTCCGCTAAAGATTTCCGGACTTGGGCTGGAACGATGATCGCGGCAGGAATCTTGGACGAACTTGGAATCTGTGAAGAAAAACAACAGAAAGAACTCAAAAAGAGAATCCGAAATGCAATTGTTGCCGTTTCTGAAAAATTAGGAAACACGCCTTCTGTCGCAAGAGATTCTTACATCGATCCGAGAATTTTTGAACATTATAAAAACGGTCACACAGTTCATTATTTCCAGAAAGAAATCAAAAAACTTCTGAAAAAAAATGAAAACTTATCGGAAACAGAAGTTGGTGTTTTGTATATGCTAAAATCAAAATTGAAACCTACGAGAGTTCCAACTGCAAAACCTAAAAAAAATTCACCGAAGCGAAAAAGCAGAATTTCAGCTTGATAAATATTTGAAGACCGATCCTATTTTTTTGATGAGATCGGTTGGCAACATCGATTCTTTGGAGAATTCCTCCGCACAAAAATCGCCTGCTTTTCCGTGAAGCCACACGCCGAAAATGCAGGCTTTTTCGATGTCATATTTTTGAGAGATCAATGCCGTTAAAATTCCCGTCAAAACATCGCCACTTCCACCTTTTGCCATTCCGGAATTTCCCGTGATGTTGTAGAAAATCTTTCTCTCAGGCGTAATAACTGCGGTATGATGATCTTTTAGAATAATGAATATTTGCAATTCTTCGGCCTTGCTTTTCGCTAATTCCAATCTTTCGAAAGAATTTTCAGTCTTTCCAAACAACCTTTCAAATTCTAAAGGATGTGGCGTAATGACAGCGTTTTTTGGAATTAAATTAATCTTATCATTCTCCGCCAAAATGTTTAGCGCATCTGCGTCCAGAACAATTGGATTTTTGTATGATTTGAGAAAATCAAACAAGGCTTTTTGAGTTTTTATTTCTTTGCCCAAACCCGGACCGATCCCATAAACTGATTTATCTACAATTTCGATTTTTTCAATATATTTTTCTCCAGAATCCATAAACATTGCTTCTGGCGCTTGCGATTGCAGAATGAGGTTTCCACATTCTGGCGCAATGGTGAAAGTCAATCCGCTTCCTGTTTTGAGCGCAGATAGTGTAGACATCAATATCGCACCGACTTTCCCATAACTCCCACCAACCAAAATACTTTTGCCAAAAGTTCCTTTGTGACTGAATTCGTCGCGAGGTTTGTAAATTTCTCTGATGAGATTTTCATCAATCACGAAATAATCAGTTTCTGTTGCATTAATAAAATCCTGATCCAAATCAATATTCAAAACTTCAATTCTGCCACAGAATTTCCCTGTTTCCGAATGCAGAAAACTTCTTTTGTAAAACTGAAAAGTCAATGTGAAATCTGCTTTTAAAACTGTTGCATTTTCATTAATCACTTTGTCGGCGTACAAACCTGTTGGAATATCGATTGCAATTTTTTGAATTTTTGTTTGGTTTAATTTATTAATAATGCATTCAGTATTTCCAGATAGTTTCCTATTCAATCCATAACCAAAAATCGCATCAATGATGACCGTTTTTTCATCTTTCAAAATAGAAAAATCAGAGAAATCTTTGATCTCAATGCCGCTGATTTGTTTTAATTTCTTTAGGTTAATTTTCGCATCCGCAGAAAAATCTTTTTGAATCTCATCAATATAAACCTCAACATCGAAACTTTTCTCATAAAGCATTCTTGCAATTGCAAACCCATCGCCACCATTATTTCCGTTACCGCAGAAAATCAAGAACTTACGAATTGTTTTAAAATTAATATCGATCCAATCCACACAAACTTTCGACGCTTTTTCCATTAGATTAATAGAAGAAATTCCTTTTCCGATGGTTGCAGAGTCGCAATCTTTGATTTGTTGTGCTGTCAGGATTTTCATTTTGATTATTTAAAACTTAACCAAATTTAATTAATAAAGCTTTATGAATTATGAAAAAATAAAGTGTTTTAAATAAAAAAATTATATTTTTGTTTTAACTAACTATAAAAATACAACTATGGGATTTTTTAAAGAATTTAAAGACTTTGCTGTCAAAGGAAATGTGATTGATTTGGCTGTCGGTGTGATTATTGGTGGCGCATTTGGAAAAATCGTAACGTCGTTGGTAGAAGACATCATCACGCCAGCAGTTTTAGATCCAGCTTTGAAAGCCATCAACGCAGAGAATCTTTCGCAACTGGTAATTCCAGGAACGGCGATCAAATACGGGAACTTTCTTGCAGCGGCAATTTCGTTTACGATTGTTGCATTTGCATTATTCCTTATGATCAAAGGCATTAATAGATTGAAAAAAGAAGAAGTAAAACCTGAACCAGCACCTGCAGGACCAACTCAGGAAGAACTTTTGATTCAAATCAGAGACTTACTGAAAGAGAAAAATTAAAAACTCTTTTTATATAAAACAAAACGCCACTTTTCAGTGGCGTTTTTTAGTTTATTGCGGAATCAAGTCTAATTCTAAAATATTGTTGGTTTTCTTCAGATTTTCTCTGGCTCTTTTTTCCATTTCTTTTAGTTGTTGATTCATATCCAGTTTCTTTCCGGATTCATCTGTTATCATCACTTCTCCTTCTGTGTACATTTTTCGCCATCCAGAAACCGGATCTTTCCAATAAGCTTTGTAAACAGATTTTAATTTCTTATCATCGATTTTAACTTCTTGATGCGTAAATGCAACCTCATAATCTCTCGGTAAAACATTTTTTTTCACAGCTTCTAACTGCATCACATGGGTTTTGCTTGCATCTTCCATTTTGATGATTAATCCTGGCAAACCATGAAATTTATAAGGTCCGTCTTGAATTGGAATCTCTTCTGAAAACCAAGCCGTCCATTTCCTTCCTGCAAATTCCGTGGTTGCTTTCTGCGTATTCCACTCTCCTATTTTTTCTTTTTCGGGAAGAATTTTCCATTTCAATTTTCTGGTATCATTGACCTGATAATCTTGCATATTGACATTCATCAAACCTGTTACAGCAAAGTCAGGATAAGTTTTTATGACCTTATATCTGACCACGCCTCTGTGCTTGTTGCTCATATTGATGGGAGCACTTGTTTCGTTTGTAGATTCTCTCTTCTTAAATTCGGCATTCATCACAGAATCATTCAGATAAACACTTTCGCTGTAGTAGCGCGAACCTTTCTCCAAAATATCCAAAGTCATTAATTCTTCTCGCTTAGAATCTGCGTCTGTAGAATCTGTCTGGAATTGATATTTATAATAAAACCGTTGATTTTGCGAAAGAATTGAAATTGAAATGGTAAAAAAAATGGTTAGTAGTAGTTTTTTCATGGATAATATTTTCAAGTTTACACTAAATTACGATTTATTTCGCAATATCCAGTTCAATTCTATTATTATCCTTTTTGATTTGAGCTTTCAAGCGATCCTCATTTTCTTTTGCAACTTTTGAACTTGTGCCATCTTTTCCTGTCATTAAGATGGTTGCACCGCCCATTTGCATTTGTCGGATTCCTTTGGTAGGATCATTTTCATAATCCTTGATTACTTTTTGGAATTGTTTGGAATTGACAGCAATTTCTCTCGCTTCAAAAACATTAATATCAAGATCTCCCTGAATATTTTTAATACCTTTCAGTTCCAATTTATGCGAGCCTTTTTTGTCTTCAATTTTGACAATCAATCCTGGCAAACCATTAAATTTGTAAGGTCCATCTTGAATCGGAATTTCTGTAGAGAACCAAGCAATCCAATGTCTGCCAGCGAAATCTGCTTCCGCTTTTTGCGCATTCCATTCTCCTATTTTCTCTTTTTCTGATGAGATTTTCCAGTTGATTTTTCGATCTTCCGAGATTTTGTACTTATCCATACCAAGTCTCCTGTGAAGAAATATCTTGTAATATGGATAAGTTTTGGTCACAGAATATCTCACCTCTCCTTTTCTCATCTCAGATGTTATATTGATAGAACCAGTCGCCGCCAATTGTTTTTCGAGATTCACCTTCATTGCGGAATCTGCATTGAAAACCGTGTAGCTGTAATATTTGGAGCCTTCTTTTGTGGTGTCCAGAAACATCATTTCGGTTTTCACATCTTCCACGTTTGTAGAATCTGAAATGAATTTGTACTCGTAGATGAAACGTTTGTTTTGAGCTACCGCTAAAGTTCCGATGAGCGTAAAAAGTAAAATTAGTTTTTTCATATTTTAGAATATTAAAAAAGCCGGCGAACCGGCTAAAGTGTTATGAATCTGAAATTATTATTTGGTGACAATTTTTATAGTACTGACCTTATTTTCCTTTAAAACATCTACAGTCCTAATATCTTTTGAATTGATATTTTTAAAATCCTCAGATGAGATTTTAGTTCCGTTAAGATAATAATTTGTCTTTGGAGAATCTTCTGTGTAAGTAGCAACACCAACGTAGGAAACGTTATTCACAGCTGGTTTAGCTTTTGCATCTACAGATATAATCCACGGACTATTCTGTCCAGCTTGTTTATTTAGTTCCCTTTGTTTTAGTTGAAGTTTCTTTTGTTCTTCTTGCAGTTCAAGTTGCTTTTTTCTCAGCTCCTTTCTTTTTTTCTCCAGTTTTTTGATCTCTTTTGGAGAAAGCGTGGATTTGTCAGTGTTGAAAAAGACTTCATCAGAAAAACTATAGCTGAAATTTGTTGGAAGATCCCTCATAATTTTCAGCTCTTGTTCTGATGGAATTCGACCATAACGTACAGTTCCATCTGTAAAAGCATCTTTCCCAAACTGATCCGTAATCATCTTGCTAAAATCTGCCTCACTATATATTTTTCCAATATTATCAGCACTTGTTTGAGCTAATTTCTCAGCATTGGCAATTCTTATTCTGAACTCTTGAGAATTCACTCTTGCCACAGCTTCCTCTGCTCTTTTCTCAGCATCAGCAATTCTCTTTTTGAATTCCGGAGAGTTGACTCTTTTTTCAGCTTCCAAAGCACGTTTTTCCGCATCCGCAATTCTTTTCTTGAACTCTGGGGAATTCACTCTCTTCTCTGCTTCTTTTGCACGTTTCTCAGCGTCAGCAATTCTTTTTTTGAATGCGGGAGAATCATAAATCTTTGCAACAGCCGCAGCATTCTCTTCCAATCCTTTGATGTTTTTCTTGTAATTGTCAGACGTCACTATGTTTTCCATTTGACTGGCAAGCGTTTCCATCTCACTTTCCAAAGCTTTGTACTCTTGTGTTTCTTCCTTTTTAGCTTTTTTAAGTTTTGATAATTCTTTGCCTTTGTCTGCCATTTTTTTACTGATTGCAGACATTTTCAAATGGTCTTCCTGCAAAGCATCGGAAAATACTTTCGTTTGTGTTTGCGAGTCGGTCGATAAACTGTCAACCTCGGAAGCTTGAGGTTTTATCGTGTCATTTTTTATTTCGTTTACAGCAATTTCAATTGCTTTGTTTGTTTCCGTGATCTCTTTATTTTTCGCATTTACCATGTAGGCAAACACCATAAAAAATAAGATTGGTAGTGCAAAAAGTTTGCGTGCGTAGCTGTACTTGGTTTGGTTTTTTATAAGCATTTTAAGTCTTTTTTTGAGGTTAGATGATAAAAAAGGACTCGTAACAGGAATCACCGACCCAGAGAAATGACTTTCCAAAAGCATCTGCGCAAATGCTCTCGTATCGGATTTCTTCACCGCCTTGTTGTCCGCCAAGTATTCGTGAATAAGATTGATTTCTTTGTTGATAAAATAAAACACAGGATTGAACCAGAAAACAGATTTTACGGTCTGCATCAGGAGTTTGTCCCAACTGTGTTTTTGCTGAATATGAACCATCTCGTGCTTAAGAATCTGCTGTCCCACAGGCGAATCCAATTGAATGGACTGTTTCCAGAAGAGATTTCGGAAGTATGAAAATGGTGCATTGTTTAAGTTAGTTTGATAGAATTTAATCCCCTCAATCGTTTCGTTCGGAAACTGATTTTTGATGGATTGAATTCTTGTAATTCCTAATATTAATCTAATTAAAAGAGCGATTGAAACCACTCCAATAATTGCATAAAAAACTTGATAAATAGTGAGATCATTGGTTGAGTTTTGTAGTTGATTTTGATTGAGTTGACTTAGCAACAAGTAAAAATTCTGGTTGGTCTCTATCGTAAAATATGAAACCTTTATCAGTGGCAGAACCAAGCTGATAATAACCGTCAACAAAAGATAAAAACGATTGTAATGATGAAATGTTTTATCCTTTAAGAATAGTAAATAGTAAGCAAACATCACCCCTGAACACAAGATCATTTTGCCCAAATAAAACATAAAAGCTTCCATTAGTCCTTATTTTTAAGTTCATCCAACAAAAGTTCCAGATCTTCTACACTAATCTCATTTTTTTCTACCAAAAACGAAACAGCATTCGTGTAAGAACCTTCGAAATAGTTTTTCACCAGACTTTTGATCGATCTTCCGCTGTAATTTTCTTTGCTAATGAGTGGAAAATATTCGTGTTGTCTGCCAAAGGTCTTGTGACTTACAAAACCTTTCTCCATCAGGATTTTAAGGATTGTAGAAATGGTATTGGTGTGCGGTTTTGGCTCGGGAAACAATTCTAAAACGTCTTTCAAGAATCCTTTCTCTATCTGCCAAAGATATTGCATCACTTGCTCTTCTGCTTTGGTTAACTTATTCATAATCTTTACTTTTAAAAACAATCAATCTTATATCACTAAAAACTTAGTAATACAAATTTATAATTAATTTCCTTTCGTACAACTATTTTTATAGTTAAAAGAAGTTAAAAACCATAACGTATTGAAAATCAAAACATAAATAATTATTAAACTAAAAATTGATTTTAGACTTGCCTTGTAATGAAAAAGATGTATCTTTGCACCGCGAGGTAGAGCAGTAGGTAGCTCGTCGGGCTCATAACCCGGAGGTCGCACGTTCGAGTCGTGTCCTCGCAACCAACTTTAGAGAATCAATTTTTTGATTCTCTTTTTTTATTTAAAATTCGTAAATTTGATTATGGCAAAAATTATTAAAATATATCCGGAAAATCCACAGGAAAACCTTATTAATGAAGCCGTTAAAGTTTTGGAAAACGGTGGCGTTATCATTTATCCCTCGGACACAATTTATACGATTGGTTGTGATATTTACAACCACAAAGCAATGGAAAGGCTTGCCCAAATCAAGGGAATCAAACTTGACAAGCACAAATTCTCTATCATTTGTAATGACCTAAGCCATCTTTCCGAGTTTACAAAGCCGATAGAAACCGCAACTTTTAGGTTTTTGAAAGCACATTTGCCTGGTGCTTTCACATTCATTTTGGATGCCAACAGGAATTTGCCTACATCTTACAAAGGTCATAAAACGGTCGGAATCCGAGTTCCAGATCACATAGTTCCACAAATGATTGTAGAAAAACTAGGTCATCCAATTGTTTCTACTTCGATTCACGCTGATGATGAGATTTTAGAATATTCTACAGATCCGGAATTGATCGCTGAGAAATATGAAAAGTTGGTTGACCTCGTTATCGATTCTGGTTACGGAGACAATACGGCTTCGACTATCGTTGACCTAACTTCCGGCGAACCAGAGATTCTGAGACAAGGGAAAGGCATTTTGTAACATTTTAAGAATTTGGGCGTCTTTTCCGCCTTCCACTCCCACTCTTTTTGCCAAGGCTTTTTCAGCCACAAAAAAGGAGTTCCGTTCAAGTCGGGACGCAAGCACATTTTGAAACATTAGACGATAATTTACAACTAGTTATGAAATTCATTACTTCTCCAGCAAAATTGATGAACATAGAAAATTCAACGGAATTTTTGAAAAGTACTACTCCAAAATTCATCAAGGATTCTGAATTTATCCATTCGTTCTTAAAAGAAAAATCACCAAAATATCTTTCTGAGCTGATGGAAATCTCTTCCAAATTAGCTGATGAAAACTGGGAACGCAATCAAAAATGGAGCGCGAAACCAACGGCGAAAAATTCGGCGCCGGCGATGTTTGCTTTTACAGGTGAAGTCTACCGAGGTTTGGACGCCAAAACTTTGGATAAAGATGCGGTTGACTATCTTCAAAAAAATTACAGAATCTTGTCTGGACTTTACGGCTTGCTAAAACCATCGGACAAAGTGATGCTTTACCGATTGGAAATGGGACGACCATTCAAATTTGATTCTTACAAAAACATCTATGAATTCTGGACTGAGAAAGTGACAGAACAACTTAATTCTGAACTTAAAAAAGGAGAATTACTCATCAATCTGGCGAGTACAGAATATTTCAAAGTGATTGATAAAAAAGCCCTGAAAGCAAAAGTCATTGATTTTGAATTCAAACAAATACAACCAGATGGAAAACAAAAAACGATTGTGGTTTATACAAAACACGCCCGTGGATTGGTTTTGCGTTTTTGTGCGGAAAATCAAGCTAAAACATTGAATGACATCAAGGCTTTCAACTATGAGAATTATTTATTTGATGAGAAGCTTTCGACTGAAACTAATTTGGTTTTCACAAGATAACTATGAAGCTTTCTGAAATAAAAATTCTTTTCCAAACGGAACTTTCTGAACTCTATTCAAAATCTGAAATTGAGGAATTGTTCTCGATTTTTGTTGAACATTTTTTGAATTTGAATAAAATTGAATTGAGAAATAATCTGGAAAGTGATTTATCAGAAATTGATTCCAAAAAATTTTCAGACGCCATTTCGGAATTGAAAACTGGGAAACCATTTCAGCAAATTCTTGGAGAAACGGAATTTTATGTAATGAAATTCTTTGTGAATGAACACGTGTTGATTCCAAGACCGGAAACAGAAGAGCTTTTGGAATTGGCCATACATAAGATAAAAGAAAAAAGGCAAAAGAGTCAAGTCTTCGACTCCGTTCAGACTGACAATGAATCCCTAGAAAGGCTTCGAGAGCCTCAGCCTGACAACGAGCAACCAACAGCCAACAAGCACTTTAGAATCCTTGATATTGGAACTGGAAGCGGAATCATTCCGATTGTTTTGAAGAAGTTTTTTCCAGAAGCGGAAGTTTCAGCAATTGATATTTCGAAGGAAGCTTTGGAAGTTGCGAGACGGAATGCAGAATTTCATAAGACAGAAATCAATTTTATCAACAAAGATTATCTTAATGAAGTCTTCGACTCTGCTCAGACTGACAATGAAGTTTTTGATGTCATTATCAGCAATCCGCCTTATATTGGGATTGAAGAAAATCCTGATATTGAGGATTCTGTGAAAGGTTTTGAGCCAAACTTGGCGCTCTTCTCTCCTACTTCCGATGCTTTGATCTTCTACAAGAAAATTGCCAAAGATTGCAAAAAGCATTTGGCTGAAAATGGACTTTTATTTTTGGAAATCAATCAGAAATTAGGGAAAGAAACTTTGGAATTGTATAAAGATGGTTTTTCCGAAGTTGAGCTTTTGAAAGATATTTCGGGGAATGATCGGATGATTTTTGGAAGGAAATAATGATGGAATAAAAACTCATATAATCGAGCAAAAGAAAATTTTTAAGATTGCTTCAAAGGAAATTGATATACTTAATTAATTGCTGGTAAAACTAACCCCGTAAATCTTGCCTTCGGCGAATTTCCACCTCTTCAGAGAAGGGGAATTTTTATCCGATTCTCTTTTTGATGAAGATTTCGTAAGCCAAATAAATCAACGGTACAGACATAATCCCAATATACAAAGCGTTTTGCATCGCAAATTCTGGATAGGAAGCCACAGCGTAAACCAATCCGAAAAATGCGCCGCCGAGATGCGCAGCGTGGCCAATGTTGTCATTCATCCTTGGATTGAGCATCATATAAACGGAATATCCGAAATACAAAGCGCCGAACAAAAAGCCTGGCATAAACCAAATCTCGATTTCTCTAGGCGCTAGTGCAACTGTGGCGAACAAAATTCCCGAAACGCCTCCACTTGCGCCAATCGCAGAATAAAATGGCGAGTTTTTATAAATGTAGAGGCAGAATAAATTCCCTAAAATAATGGAGCCTAAATAGATGATTAAAAATCCGTAAACGTGAAAGCCAATCAATGCAATTGGGGCAAAGATATACAGCGTAAACATATTGAAAAACAGATGCATAAAGTCTGCGTGGAGAAATCCGGCAGAGATGATTCTGATGTATTCTTTGTGTCTTTGGATGGCGCCGACCTCGAATTTATATTTGTGAAATAATTCGGGTTTTTGGAATCCTATGTAACTTGTGATACAAGTGATTGCGATTATGATAAGTAAAACGATATTCATTATTTTTTATTTATTTTTCAGGCTGAGTTATTCAGTTGCATCTTCGTCGAAAAGACTTCCAATGGTTCCGCCATCATCGTCCAGATCTTCGTCTGATTTTTCTTCGATTTCAGGTTCTTCTTCTATGATTTCCGGTGGTTCCGGAATGGTGATATTGATGTTTTTGACTTTATCTCTTGTCAATTGATTTCCAATCGCTTTGATTCCTTTGACTGTGATGAATTCATCCAAATCAACCGTTTCAGGCTCTTTTTGTTTGTCCTTAATTTTTGGATAGACCAATTCTGCGATGGCGCCAATTTCTGTGGTTACGAATTCTAAGAAAGATTTTGGATGTTCGTTGCTGAAGAAAGATTGGATGTTAGTCGTGTTTTCCAGCAAGAAACGTTTCACAAAATATTTGTCTTTTTCACCATCGAAATAAATACAGGTGATGGCTTGTTCTGGTTTCCATTTTTCGAGAATCAAATATTCGTCATCGAAACGGTTCATCAAATCGAAAGTAATTAATTTAGCTTCGCCTTGAGAATTGATGGTCAAAATCTTGTCGTCACCTTTGAAACTTCCGAGCAAAGTTCCGCGTCCGTCTGCATTCAAACGTCTTACGGAATCATCGAACCAAATTTTTCTTGGCGCCAATGTGGAAACGCCTTCTTCTTTCAAATCGACTTTTTTCACGGCATATTTCGTCACAAGATTTCCTTTTGAATCTCGGCCTTTGATGGCAATTTCTGAGAAATCGATATCGATTTTGTTTTTTCTGACTCTTGCATTTGGTTTTAGCAAAACAGAAACAACTTCCGCTTCGCCATTTGGATTGGCTGAGAAATAAAGCATTTCTGAGAACTTTTTGTCAGATGCCAATTTATAATCCGTATTTCTCGTAACACCGGTCACGGAAAAACGTTTCATATAATAAGGACCTTCTCGACCTTCACGGTAAATGGAGTTGTAAACTGTGCGTTTGTCGTTTTTCTTGAAAATCGCAACGTGGACGATATTTTTTCCGATAAAAGTTTTGCTTTCTACTTTTACAACTTTCATCGTTCCGTCTTTTTGGAACGTGATGATATCATCAATATCAGAACAATCGAAAAGATATTCGTCTTTTTTGAGTGATGTTCCAATGAAACCTTCTTCCCAATTGACGTAGAACTTCTCATTAGCAACCGCTACTTTGCTTGCATCGATTGTATCAAAAATCCTTAGTTCAGTTTTTCGTTCTTTTCCTTTTCCGTATTTTTTTTGAATATTTGTATAATAATCTATTGCATAAACAATTAAGTTAGCCAAATGATGTTTGACTTGCTCAATTTTTCCTTCTAATGCTAGAATATTTTCTTTAAATTTATCTAAATCGAAACGTGAAATTCTCTTGATTCGGATTTCCGTCAATCTTAAAATATCTTCTTCTGTAACCGCTCTCAGTAAATGTGTTGTGTGAGGTTTCAAACCTTCATCAATCGTAGAAATTACGTCTTCCCAAGATTTTACTTCCTCAATATCGTGGTAGATTCTGTTCTCGATAAAAATTCTTTCTAATGAAGAAAAATGCCAGTTTTCCTGCAACTCGTGGAGCTCGATTTCCAATTCTTTCTTCAACAGAGAAACCGTATGATCCGTGTTATGCTTCAAAATATCGGAAACTGATAGGAACATTGGTTTATCACCAACGATCACACAGGCATTTGGTGAGATTGGAACTTCGCAATCTGTAAATGCATAAAGTGCATCAATTGTCTTATCCGGCGAGACATCGGGATGAAGATGGATATTAATCTCAACCAAATCGGACGTGTTGTCCTCAATTTTCTTGATTTTAATTTTCCCACGCTCGTTAGCCTTAATGATACTGTCAATCAAATCGCCTGTATTTTTCGAGAAAGGCAATTCTGTTATGGTAAGTGTGTGCTTGTCTTTTTGGGTAATTCTTGCTCTGGCTCTTATTTTTCCGCCACGTTTTCCTTCATTGTAATTGGTAACATCCAACATTCCTTCTGTCAAGAAATCAGGAAATAATTCGAATCTTTTGCCTTTCAGATGAAGGATGGAAGCGGTAATTAATTCATTGAAATTATGAGGCATAATCTTCGTGGAAAGTCCAACGCCGATTCCTTCAACACCTTGAGCAAGTAACAATGGGAATTTTACGGGAAGGTCGATCGGTTCATTATTTCTTCCATCATAAGACTTAGTCCAATGCGTAGTTTTTGGGTTGAAGACAACATCTAAAGCAAAAGGTGTCAATCTCGCTTCAATATATCTCGCCGCCGCCGCCGAATCTCCTGTATAAATATTTCCCCAGTTTCCTTGAGTGTCAATCAATAATTCTTTCTGACCCAATTGCACCATTGCGTCTGTGATGGACGCATCGCCGTGTGGATGGTACTTCATCGTGTTTCCGACAACGTTTGCCACTTTGTTGTAACGCCCATCTTCCAACTCACGCATCGAGTGCATAATCCTACGCTGAACCGGCTTGAAACCATCAAAAATAGAAGGAATCGCACGATCCAAAATTACGTAAGACGCATAATCCAAAAACCAGTCTTTATACAGACCAGAAACTTTCTTCAGGCTTTCCTCGTGATGTGTACTTTCTTCCATTAATCTGTTTCTGTATTATCTTCTTGCATATTTTCTTGGTTAGCTTTTGTCACTTTATTGAGAGAAAATTTCAAATCTTTAATTTGTTTATTATTGAGATACGATATGTCATATTTCAAAATCAGAACATTGCTTTTTTTACTTGAAATATAAATGTATAATCTTTTGAAAATAAAAGCATTAAAAACACTAAATTTCAATAACTTATATTTCGGAAACTCATCCTTTGCATCATTTTTTGAAAGCAAATAGAGGATATGGCTATTTCTAAAATTAAGCGCTTCACCATCGCTGTCATATTCGAAAATTGGCTTTCCCGAAAAATATAAACTTAACACCATAAATATTGGGATAATCAGCAAAACCCAAGATTTATTTCCAAAAACATCGAATTTATTGACTTCCAATATATACGCAATCAGCCATAATATAAAAATTATACCAGCCAGCGAATATATAAAACTGTACAATGGCGTTTTATTTCTGTTACTTAATCTCATCTTTGTGTTTTTTGTGTTTTTGTCTTGTGTTATTCTGAGGTTATTTTATCCAATCATCAAACTGCCTCTTTTTTGTCAATATCTCCTTCTTCTACTACCAAATTATCTAAAATAAAAAGTTGTCTGTCTGGTGTGTTTTTGCCCATATAAAATTCCAGAATCTGAGCAATAGTTTGGTCTTTTCCAAGAACAACTGGTTCTAATCTAATATCTTTTCCAATAAAATGTTTGAACTCGTCCGGTGAAATCTCACCAAGTCCTTTGAATCGAGTAATTTCTGGATTTTTACCCAGTTCGTTCAGTGCTTTCAGACGTTCAGCATCAGAGTAGCAATATCTCGTTTCTTTCTTATTTCTTACCCTAAACAAAGGTGTTTGCAAAATATAAAGATGTCCATTTTTAATCAAATCTGGGAAGAACTGTAAGAAAAATGTGATCATCAATAATCGAATATGCATCCCATCAACATCGGCATCAGTAGCGATTACTACGTGATTGTATCTCAAATCTTCCAGACTTTCTTCAATATTAAGCGCCGCTTGTAAAAGATTGAATTCCTCATTCTCATAAACTACTTTTTTCGTCAATCCATAGCAGTTCAAAGGTTTTCCTTTTAATGAAAAAACGGCTTGCGTTTCCACATCTCTAGACTTTGTGATAGAACCTGAAGCTGAATCTCCCTCGGTAATGAAAATCATTGTTTCAGATTTTCTTGTCGCTTTTTGATCGTTATAATGATGACGGCAGTCTCTCAGTTTTTTATTGTGAAGCGAAACTTTTTTAGCTCTTTCTCTTGCGAGCTTTTGAATTCCGGAAAGTTCTTTCCGCTCTCTTTCAGAAATTAAAATTTTACGCTGAATAGCCTCTGCGATTTCAGGGTTTTTATGAAGGAAGTTATCCAGTTTATTCTTCAGATAATTGATAACGAAGGTCTTGATAGTTTCCAGCTCTTTCCCATCTTTATCTTGTCCCATTGTGGAAGAACCCAATTTGGTTTTGGTTTGGGATTCAAAAACAGGATTGCCTACATTGATATAAACCGCACCAATTATTGCTTTTCTTATATCTATTGCCTCAAAATTTTTATTAAAAAATTCACGAATGGTTTTTACATACGCTTCTTTGAAAGCATTAAGATGCGTCCCACCTTGCGAAGTGTATTGCCCATTAACAAAGGAAAAATAGGTTTCTGACTGAGATTTGTCGGAATGAGTAATTGCCAACTCCATATCTTCATCTTTGATATGAATAATTGGATAGACGATTTCGCCGTCTATTTCTTCTTCCAACAAATCTTTCAACCCATTTTGAGATTCGAAAACTTCTCCGTTAAAATAAATCTTTAAACCTAAATTAAGATAAGTATAATTACGGAGCATTTTCTCCACATATTCGTTTCTGAATTTGAAGTTTATAAAAATACTATCATCAGGAACGAAGGTAATTTCTGTACCATTTCTCTCAATAGTTTCCGCCTCGTCGTGCAAAACGTCCAATCTTCCTTCACGGAATTCGGCGATTTTCATTTTACCTTCACGAACCGATTTTACTCTAAAATAAGTCGACAAAAAGTTGACTGCTTTTGTACCAACACCATTCAAACCGATGGATTTTTTGAAAGCACCGTCATCGTATTTTCCTCCCGTATTCATTATGGAAACGACGTCCACAATCTTCCCCAAAGGAATGCCTCGACCATAATCTCGCACAGTTACAGTTCCGTCTTTGATTTTCACATCAATTCTTTTTCCGGCTTTCATCCTGAATTCGTCGATGGAATTATCGAGAACTTCCTTCAGCAAAATATAAATCCCGTCGTCAACAGATGATCCATCTCCCAGCTTCCCGATATACATCCCTGGTCGCAGTCGAACATGCTCCCTTGGCTCGAGGGTTCGGATATTATCTTCGGAATAATTTGCAGGATTAATTTCGCTCATAAAATAGTAATTGGCTTGTGGTGAAAATCGGTAACTCACAAATTTAACGAAATGAAATTTAATTTGAAAGTTTTGAGAATTAATTTTGATCGATTAATATAAATTCATTCATAAAAAAACGCTCTCATTTCTGAAAGCGCTCCTATATTATTTTAAAATATCTTTTTAAACATTAAATCTAAAGTGCATAATATCGCCGTCTTGAACAACGTATTCTTTACCTTCAACAGATAGTTTTCCAGCTTCTTTCACTTTCGCTTCGGAACCGTAATTCATATAATCATTGTATTTGATTACTTCTGCACGGATAAATCCTTTTTCGAAATCTGTGTGAATCACACCAGCCGCTTGAGGAGCTGTCCAGCCTTGACCAATTGTCCAGGCTCTAACTTCCTTAACACCAGCTGTAAAATAGGTTTGTAATTTCAAAAGATCGTAAGCCTTTCTGATCAATCTGTTGACACCTGGCTCTTCCAAACCAAGTTCTTCTAGGAACATTTGTCTTTCTTCAAAAGTCTCTAATTCATTGATATCCGCTTCGATTTGAGCTGCTAAAACAACAACTTCTGCATTTTCAGATTTTGCCATTTCCTCGATTTTCGCAATCCAATCGTTTCCGTTTTTGATGGAATTTTCGTCCACATTACAAACGTACAAAACTGGTTTGTTTGTTAATAATTGAACTTCTTCAAGAATTGATTTTGCGAAATCATCTGCAGGAAATTCCCTTGCGTTCTTACCTTCTTCTACAAAAGTTTGAAGATTTTGCAAAACATCGTAAGTCAAAAGATCTTCTTTCTTACCAGATTTCAGGAATTTCTTAGCTTTATCAACCGCTTTTCCAATCGCTTCAAGGTCTTTTAACTGAAGTTCTATATCGATGATTTCTTTATCTCTGATCGGATCTACAGAACCTTCCACGTGGATGATATTTCCGTTATCGAAACATCTCAAAACGTGAATAATCGCTTCACATTCGCGGATGTTTGCCAAGAACTGATTTCCCAATCCTTCGCCTTTGCTCGCACCTTTTACCAATCCGGCAATGTCCACAATTTCTACAACTGCAGGCAAAACGCGTTCAGGATTTACGATTTTTTCTAATTCGAAAAGTCTAACATCCGGAACAGAAACAGTTCCAAGATTTGGTTCTATGGTACAAAACGGATAGTTTGCAGATTGTGCTTTTGCGTTGCTAAGACAATTAAAAAGGGTTGATTTTCCTACATTCGGAAGACCTACGATTCCACATTTCATAAGGTAAGGTTTAAGGTTTTGGGTCTAAGGTTCAGAGTTAAAAAAATTGAACAATAAACTTTGAACTTTCAGTGCGCAAATATACTGATTTTTGCGTTTGAATTTTCTACTTTTACAATCTTAATTAAGATCAGGAAACGAATCTATAATGGCTAGAAAAAAACGCGAATATCAATCTTCAGAACTTGTAAATTCCTTTGCGAGAATCTACGGTTTCGAGGATAAATTAAAAGCTTTTGAGATCAAGGATTTTCTGGAAGATTATCTTTCTAATGATCTTTATGCCGAAATTGTAAGCGTAAATCTGAAAGAACAAGTCTTAATAATCAGAATAAAATCGCCACTTTTGAAAAACGATTTCCGATTGAGAAAAACATTTTTCCTGAAGAAATTTCGTGAAGTTTTGAAAGATGAAACTTTGATTAATGATCTGTTGATCCTGTAGTGATTTCGTCTATCATTCGCTTGCTTCTCTCGTCCAATCTGGATCTCAATGGAAAGAAAAAGCGGAATGGATTTCTGATAAAATATCTGAAAATCTCGCCGAAAATCTCCCGTGCCTCGCTCATTTCAACTTTTCTGGAACGGAACGCCAACAACATAGACAATCCGAAACTTACGATAAAATTGAAAAATCCGATGATGAAAACCGTCATGAAAGAAATCCAAAATGCGTAAGAACTTATCACAAAATCTTTCCCATAAAGTCCAAGTGCAAAGTTACCCGCCGCAAAAGTAATGTGACGAATATCCAAGTCTAATCCTAGAAAAAGTCCAATCGGCGCTGTTGCTCCAAGGAAAACCCCAAACCAAAAATTTGAAACAATCCCAGCCCAATTCTTGGAATAATAAACGGAAACCTGTTTAGCAAAACGTTGCCCAAAGAAATAATTGATAAATGGATTTTTGGCAATTCTTTTTGGAATCTGATAAAAAACTGAATTATTACTCAGATTACCAGAAATGACACCTGAAATAAACAAGAAAACACCAGCAATACAAGCGTGCAAAATAGCTTTAGATTCAAACGGATCCAAATCCTGTAGCAATCGTCCGGACTTCTCGAAAGCAAAATTCTGTTTGAATAGAATCTCCAATCCGTAAATAATGATCATCGCTACCGGAAATGACCATAAAACATTCCCCACAAACGCAATGAATTGCGACCTGAAAAGCTGGGAAACAACGTGCGCAAATTCTATGTAAGTATTTCTTCCGTTGCCTTCCGCCAAAACTTTCGCCATCGTCGCTGCCGTCATTGCAGGCTGTTTGGTCGCCAATGTGAAATGCATCAAATAGATCATCACAAATCCCATCGCATAATTCATCGAAAACAAAAATGCGTGCGCAAAATCACTTGCTGGAATATAACTGTAAAGCATCTTCAAAACACAAAGTGCCCCAACGATAACGCCACCACCAGAAGCTTTCCAAAACATTTTCATATAGGCTTTGAGCGTAGAAGTGATGTAATGCGTCCCTGTTTCTGCGGTGTGATTGGTGATCAGATGCGACATCAATCTTGTGCTGTCTGACACCAGATCACGAAGATTATTTTTGTGGGATTTATATTTTAATATATTGAAAAACAGATGTTTGGAATTAATTAAATAATCTCTCTCATCATCTATCACAAACAATTTCATAATATCTGACATCCGTCTCAACTGCTGACGAATCTTAAGAAGCGATTGATTGGTCTTACCAGAAATCCCATATTTGGAAGAATTCTTGAATGCAATAGTCACAAATTCAAGGCATTGCTCCAGATAGATTCTTGTCTGCTTGTAAATTTGATCTGTTGATTTGAGTTTGAAATCCGGATTGTCTTTGAAATCGGCATTCAGAATATCAAGTTCGTTTTGAAGTGCCAGAAAGGGATTGTCGAAGTTGCGATATTCCGGAGCCATTTTCATCACTTCCACATCCAGCGCATTTCCGATAACGCGCCAAGCCAAGATATTAAGCGAAAAAAGCAATTCTGTTTTCACGTGCGGATTGCTGATGAATCTATCAATCTCAAGCAATTGAAAAAGCTCGTCCATCTTATCTTCCGGCGAATTTTGGAAAAACTGAAGATCTTTTTTGGGTGTTACCAACACGTTATCAACCAAATACCAAATTGTATTTTCGTTTTCTATCGGTGGTAAAATCTTATTTAAAAGTCTTTTTTTGAATTCTGGATAAAAGGCATTTTCTGACAAAATATCAGCTTCCGTCAATGAAAGATTGAATGGCTTGTCCTTGAAAATATTATGAATATAAAAGACAAGATTACCCTTAATCTTATGATTATCCTTTAGATAGGCGGTAAAAACACCCAACTCTTCTCGCTTGAGACTGCTGATAATTTCCGACAAAGGTTCCAAAGACAAAGTATCATTTTTCGTACTAAAATATTTTTTTAGAATAGTACTGAAACTGTCTTTTTTAATTAATCTAATCGCCATCTTAGCACAAAAGTAATCATTTCAGAACAATGTTATTCATCTGTCTCAAGATCCAGTTGTGTTTTTTATTGAGGTAAGCACTTGGATTTTTCGGATCGTACTTTTTGGGATTTGGTAAGATTGTGGCAATCCAAGCGGCTTCACTTTTGGTCAAATCTTTTGCGGGTTTGTTGTAATAATATTGAGCAGCCGCCTCAACACCAAAAACCCCTTGACCCATTTCGATCACATTAAGATATCTTTCAAGAATAATATCTTTTCCCCAAATTTTTTCGATGATAAATGTATAAATCGCTTCCAAGCCTTTTCTCAACCAACTTCTACCCTGCCAAAGAAAAACATTTTTTGCAGTTTGCTGAGAAACTGTACTTCCACCTCGCACAACTTTTCCTTTTTTATCATTCTTTTTCATCGCTTTTTCGATTTGTTTGAAATCGAAACCATTGTGATTGAAAAACGCTTGATCTTCGGATGCTAGAACGGCTTTTTTGATATTAGTTCCCATATCGTCATAAGAGATATAGTCCCGTTGCAATTTTCCGTATTTGAAAACGCTTCCCAACTGAGTCCAAGTGATTGGCGGATTGAAAAAGATTCCAAAAATCACGAAAAGTATATTGGCGATGATGATTGTAAAAACCAGTCTTTTGATAAACTTCCACATACTGTAAACAAATTTTCAGCGAAAATAAAACAAAAAAAATATTTATACTATCAAATCTATTCTAATAAATTTATTACAATTGTTTTCATTACTTAATAATAGAGATCGTTGAACAAAGTAAGAAATTTAAAAAGGAGTGACGCAATAATGATAATTAACAAAAATAAAAAATCGTAAACTCCGAAATTATTATAATTGTTGATTTGTTGATCCTTTTTTTGATTTCGCCTAATTCTTTCTAATTCTTGTTGCTCTTCAAATTTATTTTTGATAGCATATTTTCTATTATTCATTATCTGTAAAAGTAATTTTTCTATTCAAATAGAAATTCTAATTTAATGGGACGCAAATATTAGATAAAAATCTCAATAATGAAA
>RCUH01000568.1_pt1 | contig 35587 bp, 33 predicted proteins | sample 2166191 | NCBI WGS metagenome assembly RCUH01 (sample SAMN09932848, study PRJNA488358) | compost metagenome | feature: garden; material: soil; isolation source: compost soil in an enriched community after 214 h of incubation | place: Germany: Experimental Botanical Garden Goettingen | collected... | reverse complement strand
CCGAAAGCGCTGGCTGGCGTGTGTCGCTCGGCATCTGGTCGATCCTGGCGCTGGCCGCCGCGCTGCCGTGGATGATGCTGGCCCGGCGCCGCCCGCACCCGGACCCGCTGGACACCGCCGCCGATCCGGCCGCGCAGCCGCACGGCAAGGTCTGGCGCACGCCGCTGGGCTGGGGCATGACGCTGATGTTCGGCATGACCTCGCTGATGACCTACTCGATGTTCACCTGGCTGCCGCGGATCGTGGTGGAAGCCGGTGCCAGCCCGGGCTTCGGCGGCATCATGGTGGCCATCTTCGCCGCCTGCGGCCTGCTGCCGTCGCTGACCATGCCAGCGCTGGCCGTGCGCCTGCGCAACCCGTTCCCGCTGGTGCTGATCGGTTTTTCCGCGTTCCTGATCGCGTTCGCCGGGCTGCTGTTCGCGCCGATGAAGGCGCCGTGGCTGTGGGCGATCCTGCTCGGCATCGGTCCGTCCACCTTCCCGCTGGCGCTGACCCTGATCAACCTGCGCACCCGCACCCCGGCCGGCTCGGCGGCGCTGTCCGGTTTCATGCAGGGCGTGGGCTATGCCTTCAGCTGCCTGGGGCCGTTCCTGTTTGGCTGGCTGCACGAAATCAGCGGCGCGTGGTACCTGCCGTTCGGGTTCCTGGTGTTCTGCGCGCTGGTGCTGCTGACCGCCTCCTGGGTGGCCTGCAAGCCGCAGAAGCTGGAAGACCAGTGGTGATGTGACCGGCCGTAGTGCCGGCCAACGGCCGGCCCTGCCGCCTTTACGCCCGGGTCTGGCCTTCGCCGCGCACCACGAAACGCTCCACCGTGAGTGCCTCCAGGCCCATCGGGCCGTAGGCGTGCAGGCGCGTGGTGGAGATCCCGATCTCCGCGCCGAGGCCGAGCTCACCGCCATCGGAGAAGCGCGAGGACGCGTTGACCATCACCACCGCCGAGCGCAGCGCGTGCACGAAACGTTCGGCTGCCTGCGGGTCGTCGGTGGCGATCACTTCGGTGTGGTCCGAGCTGTACTGCTGGATGTGCGCCAGCGCCTGCTCCAGGTCGTCGACCACGCGCACGGCGATGACCAGGTCCAGGTACTCGGCGGCGTAATCCTCGTCGGTGGCCGGCTGCGCCCCGGTGAGCCACCGGCGCGCACGGTCATCGGCGCGCAGCTGCACGCCGCGCGCGCGCAGTGCCGTGTCGGCCAGCGGCAGGAAGCTGGCCGCGATGTCGGCGTGCACCAGCAGCGTCTCCAGCGAGTTGCAGGCCGAGGGACGGCTGCATTTGCCGTCCACCAGCAATGCCACGGCGCGTTCGACCTGCGCAGCGCGATCCACGTACAGGTGGCACACGCCCTTGTAGTGCTTGATCACCGGCACGCGCGCATGCTCGACCACGAAGCGGATCAGGCCCTCGCCGCCGCGCGGGATCGCCAGGTCCACCAGGTCGTTGAGCTGCAGCAGTTCCAGCATGGTCTCGCGGCGCAGGTCTTCGACCAGGGTCAACGCGGCATCGGCCACGCCGGCCTCGCGCAGTGCGCGCTTGAGTGCGGCGGCGATGGCGGTATTGGAGTGGATCGCCTCCGAACCGCCGCGCAGGATCACCGCGTTGCCTGCCTTGATACACAGCGCGGCAGCATCGGCGGTCACGTTCGGGCGCGCCTCGTAGATCATCGCGATCACGCCCAGTGGCACGCGTACCTTCTGCACGCGGATGCCGTTGGGACGCACGTCGTCGCGGGTGACCACGCCGACCGGATCGGGCAGCGAAGCCACCTCGCGCAGGGCCGCGGCGATGCCGGCCAGGCGCCCGGGGTCCAGCGCGAGGCGATCCAGCATCGCGGTGCCGACGCCCTTCTCGCTCGCGGCGGCGAGGTCGCGCGCGTTGGCGGCAAGGATCACATCGGCATCGGTCTCCAACGCGGCGGCCATGGCCTCCAGCAGTGCCGCCTTGGCGGTGGAGGACAGCTGCGCCAGTTGCCGGGCTGCGGCGCGGCAGGCCAGCGCCTGGGCGCGGATGTCGGAGGGGGAGCTGGCGACCATCTCAATATCCTCGAGAAAAACGGGGTACAGCCATGCCATGCGTGGCTGCGGGATGTCCAACCGGGCCGGCCTGCGTAGCCACGCAGGGCGTCGCACAACACGCCAGGGCATCGATCACAGCAGCACCAGATCGTCGCGATGGATCACATTGCCACCGTAGTTGTAACCGAGCACGGCCTCGATGTCGCGCGAGTGGCGGCCGGCAATGCGGCGGATGTCGCTGGCCGAGTACTGGCTCACGCCACGGGCCAGCCGCACCTGGCCACCGGCATCGCACAGGCGCACTTCGACCATGTCGCCGCGGCGGAAGTCCCCGTCGGCGCCGCGCACGCCGCCGGGCAGCAGCGAGGCGCCCTTGTCGCGCAGCGCGGTTGCCGCGCCGTCGTCGACCAGGATCGCGCCCGGCTCCAGCGGTGCATGCCGCAGCCAGTACTTGCGCGCGGCCACCCGGGTCTGCCCGGCATGGATGCGCGTGCCGAACAGCCGGCCCTGCGCCAGTGCACGCACCACCTCGCTGTCGCGGCCGTTGAACAGGCAGGTATCGATACCGACGCGGCCGGCCTTGGCCGCCGCCTCCAGCTTGGTATGCATGCCGCCGGTGCCCGCACCGCTGCCGGCGCCACCGGCCATCGCCAGCACCTCACTGGTGAGTTCGGGCACGTCGTGGATCGGGCGCGCCTGCGGATCACGGCGCGGGTCGGCGCTGTACAGGCCGTCGATGTCGGTGGCGATGAACAGCACGTCGGCATCGATCAGCGCGGCGACCGTGGCGGCGAGGTTGTCGTTGTCGCCCAGCTTGAGCTCGTCCACCGACACGGTGTCGTTTTCGTTCACCACCGGCAGCGCGCCCAGGCGCAGCAGCTCATTGAGGGTGGCGCGCGCATTGAGGTAGCGACGGCGATTGCGCAAGTCGTCGTGGGTCAGCAGCACCTGCGCCACCGGGCGCTCGAAGAAGCGCTGCCACAGTCCGATCAGCTGCGCCTGGCCCAGCGCGGCCAGGGCCTGGCGGGCCGCCATCGCCGCGCCGGCTTCCAGCGCGCGCGGCACGATCGCACGGCCGGCGGCCACCGCGCCGGAGGACACGATCACCACCTCGCGCCCGGCCAGCAGGTTGGCCGAGACGAACTGGGCCAGGCCCAGTGCATGCCGCGGCGACAGCCCGCCGCCGTCGGCGGCCAGCAGGCTGCTGCCGACCTTGAGCACGGCACGCTTCCACGGCGGCAGGGTCTGTTCGGGAAACGGCGAGTGCACGGTGGGGCTCATCACGGGTGCATGCCTCAGCGGGTGGCCCATTCGTGGATGCTGGCGGTGGCACTGCCGTGCACCAGCAGCGGATCGGTGTCCACCAGCGCCTGCGCGGCGGCCAGGTCGGCCACGTCCTGCAGCACATAGGCGCCCCCGCTCTTGTCGGTGAAGCCGCCCGTCAGCAGCAGCTGGCCGCGCGCGCGCACGTCATCGAGGAAGCGTGCGTGCTCGGCGCCGACCTCGTCGCGGAACGCCGGGGTGCGGGTGACCAGTACCAGGTAGCAGATGTTCATCGGGTGTCCCTTCGGGTTGCCGGGCAGCGCCGGGCAGTACAGTTGCAAAAACGGCGACCTTGCGGTCGCCGTCGTGATCACACCAGCGCGGCCCAGCGGGCGCGCAGTTCGTCCAGCCGCAGGTCGGCGGCCGCACCGGGCGACACGCGCGCGGCCAGGCTGCCTTCGGGTGTACGCCCCTGCCCTGCGCTGTCGGCCCCGGCTGCAGCGGCCTTGTAGGCCTCGCGAAACGGAACGCCGGCCACGGCCGCTTCAACCGCCACGTCGGTGGCATACATGCCCGAATCGATCGCCGCGCGCAGCTTGTCGTCGCGCCATTCCAGGTTGGCCAGCAACGCCGGCAGCAGTTCCAGTGCGGCCAGGCCACGACCGAAGCCGTGGAAGATGGCGCCCTTGCTGCTCTGCAGGTCGCGGTGGTAGCCCGACGGCAGCGACAGCAGCTGCTCGATCTCGGTACGGGCGGCGGCCACGCTGGCGTGGGTGGCGCGCATCAGTTCGATCACGTCCGGGTTGCGCTTGTTGGGCATGATCGAGCTGCCGGTGGTGTACTGCGCCGGCAGCGCCACGAAGCCGAACTCGCCGCTGGTGAACAGCGACAGGTCCCAGGCGATCCGGCGCAGGTCCAGGGTGGCCCCGCCCAGCGCTTCCAGCGCAGCCAGTTCGAACTTGCCACGCGAGAGCTGCGCGTAGATCGGCGACACCTGCATGCGCGCAAAGCCCAGCGCGGCGGTGGTGTGGGCACGGTCCAGCGGCAGGTTCACGCCGTAACCGGCCGCGGTCCCCAGCGGGTTGGCGTCGATCAGCGCGAAGGTGTCGTGGGCACGGATGGCGTTGTCGATGAAGGCCTCGGCCCAGCCGGCCCACCACATGCCCGCCGAGGACACCACGGCGCGCTGGATGTGGGTGTAGCCCGGCACCGGCAGGTCCTTCTCGGCCTCGGCGCGGTCCAGCGCCACCTTGGCGATCTCGCGGCTCAGGCCGGCCACGTGCAGCAGCTTGTCCTTCAGCCACAGCCGGGTGGCCACCAGGATCTGGTCGTTGCGGCTGCGCCCGGTGTGGATCTTGCGGCCGGCATCGCCCAGACGCTCGGTCAGGCGCGCTTCGATCGCCGAATGGCAATCCTCGAAGCGCTCATCGAGCACGAACGCGCCACTGCGGAAATCGGCGCCCAGCACGTCCAGCTCGCGCAGCAGGCCGTCCAGTTCGTCGCCGGACAGGATGCCGATGTGCTGCAGGCCCTGCGCGTGCGCCTTGCTCGCGGCCACGTCATACAGGAAGAACGCGCGATCCAGAATCACGTCGTCGCCGGCCAGGAAGGTCTGGATCCTGGCGTCCACCGCCACGCCGGGCTTCTGCCACAGAAGGTCTGCCATGTCTTGCTCCGTTGGCGGATCACTCCGCCGGGTTGTGCGCGCACCGCTTCGGATGCGCGACGGAATGGGGGAATTCAGTGCGGGATCGAGGCCAGCTCGACCAGGCCCAGGGCCAGGTTGAGGTTCTGCATGGCCTGGGTGGCCGCACCCTTGAGCAGGTTGTCCAGGGTCGCCACCACCACCACGCGCTTGCCACCGGGGGCGACGTCGAAAGCGCCGATCTGCACGCCATGACGGCCGGCGATGCGGCTCACCCACGGGGCCTCGTCGAGTACCTGGACCAGCGCTTCGTTGGCGTAGTACTTCTGGTACAGCGCGATGACGTCCTCGCGCTTGACCACGGTGTTGAGCCACAGGTTCACCGTCATGGTGATGCCGCGGAAATGCGGGGCCACGTGCGGCATGAATTCCACCGGCACGCGCAGGTGCGCGGTGACCTCACGCTCGTGCACGTGGTTGGTGAGCGCGTACGGCATCAGGTTGTCACGCAGCAGCTCGGGGTTGTTCTTGTCCGAGGGCGTGGTGCCGGCACCGGAGTACCCCGATACGCCAAAGCACTGCGGCGGGCCGGCCAGCTGCTGCAGCAACGGGCTGATCGCCAGCTGCATCGCGGTGGCGTAGCAGCCGGGGTTGCTGATGTGCTTCTGGCCCAGGTAGTCGCCGCGGGTAAGCTCGGGCAGGCCGTAGTACCAGCTGGGCTCGAAACGATGGTCGGCCGACAGGTCCACGATGACCGTGTCCGGCGCTGCCGCCTCCAGGGCGGTGACGAAGGCGGCCGACAGGCCGTTGGGCAGGGCCAGGATCACCGCATCCACTCCCTTGGCCGCCACGGCATCGGCATCGAGGTTCTCGAACTCCAGCTCGCCGCGCCAGTCGGCATGGTGGTCGGACACGCGCTGGCCGGCCAGCTCGCGCGAGGACACGAACCCCAGCTGCAGGTTCGGGTGCGCGGCAATCAGCTTGATCAGCTCGGCGCCGGTATGGCCGCGGGCGCCGACGATGCCGACGGTGTAGAGGGGAGAGCTGCTCATGCGTGTGCGTCCAGGCGGTGCTGCAGGTGGCGTTTGACGCCCTGCCACTCCGCATCGATGATGGAGAAGATCACGGTGTCGCGCGGGGTGCCGTCGGCATGGCGCTTGTGGTTGCGCAGCACGCCATCCTGCTTGGCGCCCAGGCGCGCGATCGCGGTGCGCGAGGTGAAGTTGAACCAGCTGGTCTCGAACACCACGCTCAGGCAGCCCAGGCGCTCGAAGGCATGGGTCAGCAGCATCAGCTTGGTTTCGGTGTTGATGCCGGTGCGCTGGGCGCGCTCGCCATACCAGGTGTAGCCGATGCTCAGCCGCGGCACGTCTTCTTCCAGCCCGTAGTAGCGGGTGGTGCCGACGATCTCATCGGCCGCGTCGAGCACCACGAACGGCAACACTTTGCCTTCGGCCTGGGCCTGCAGCGCGGCCTGCACGTAGCCGGTCATGGTCTTGGCGCTGGGCACCTGGGTATACCAGAGGCTGGACAGCGTGCCGTCGCCGAGCGCGCCGCGCAGACCGTCGATGTGCGCCATCTGCAGCGGCTCGAGCCGGGCATGGGTGCCGGCCAGCGTGGGCACCTTGGTCCAATCGGCGTGATTCATCGGGTTCAGCCCTCCAGGCTCGGGGTGCGCTGGGCGCAGTGTTCAACGTAGGTACGGATCCGCTCGAAGCCATCGGCGCCGAACCAGAACACCTTCCAGGTGCCCTGCTTGTAGCAGCCATCGGATTCGGCGTAGTAGAAATGGTTGATCGGGTTGCCGTTGCGCGAGCGCCAGAACAGCTGCGGGGTTTCCTCCAGCATCACGTTCCACACCGCGCGACCCAGGCCTTCGCCCTGCGCGTCGTCGAGCACCGCGAACTTGTCCAGGTAGACGCCTTCGGCCTCGTCGGTGAGGATCACCGCGGCGCGGTAGTTCTCGCTGACGTAGGCGCGCAGCAGCCGGGTCTTCTGGAAGTAGTCCGGCACCAGGGTGCGGCCGAAGCTGGACTCGATCAGGCCCTTCAGGCGCGGCAGGTCCAGTTCGTCCCAGGCGGTGGCGCGCAGCACCTTCTCGCCCTTGCGCACCAGCGTGCCCGAGCCCTTGTGGGTGAACAGTTCCTTGGCCAGATCGGCGGGCCGGGTGATGGACACCGAGGACTCCAGCGGCAGCCGGTCCAGCAGGTCCTTGATCTGTTCGATCTTGACCTTCATGCCACCGTGGATCCACGGCTGGGCGATCAGGTGGTCGTACTCGGTGGACAGGTTGATCGAGTCGATCACCTTGCCCTCTTCGTCAAGCAGGCCGCCGGTGCCGGTGAGGAAGATGATCTTGTACGGCTGCAGTTCCTGCACCAGTTCGTTGGCGGCGAAATCGGCATTGACGTTGAGGATCTGCCCGCAGCGGGTTTCGCCCAGGCTGGTGATCACCGGGATCGAGCCGGCGCGCAGGCTGGCCTCGATCGGGGCCAGGTTGACCTTCCTGACCTCACCGACCAGGCCGTAGGTGGCCTGGTCCAGGTACTCGGCTTCGAACACGCCGCCGGTGATCGAGGTGGCGCGCGCACCGTTCTGCTGCAGCGCCTCGACCAGCTGCAGGTTGGAGGCCTGGAACACCCGGCGCACGATCGCCAGCCCTTCCGGCGAGGTCACGCGCAGGCCGTTGACGGTTTGCTTGACGATGCCCGCCGCCGACAGCTCGGCATCCAGCTGCGGGCCGGCGCCGTGCAGCACGATCGGGGTGAGCCCCACTTCCTGCAGGAACGACAGCGAGGAGGTCAGCGCCTCCAGATCATCGCGCAGCACCGCGCCGCCGACCTTGACCACGGCGAAGCGTTTGGCGTCCACCTGCGAGAAACGCTTGAGGTACTGGCTGATCTCCTTCGCGCTGGCCATGCTCGAAAGCAGGCGCACGATGGTCTGACGGGTCTGGCGGTGGGGCTGGAGGGAAGAAGGCATTTCAGTATCGTCACAAGCGGCCGCAGCCGCGATGGAAGGTCCGTCAGGGGTGGCCCGCGACGGCGTCATGGAATCAGGCGCCCTGGGCAATGATGCGGTGCACGGCGTCGGCGTAGCGCTGCAGCTGCTCCAGCGTCACGAACTCGTCGGCGGTGTGGGCCTGGGCGATGTCGCCCGGGCCGTAGACCAGCGTGGTGTAACCACCGGCGGAAAACAGCGAGGCCTCGGTCCAGAAGTCCACCGCGTTGCCGATCGGGATCTCCAGCGCATCGGCCACGTCACGCGCGGCCAGGCGGCGGTTTTCGGCCTCGGCGATGTCACCGGCCGGGAAACTCGGACCACGGAAGGTCTCGGTGAACACCGCGGCCTCCGGCTCGGCGAACCCGGCAAAGGTGGCCAGCAGCGCATCGATATCCATCGACGGCAGCGGTCGGAAGCCGAAACGCAGCTCGGCGGCCGGGGCGATCATGTTGGCCTTGATCCCACCTTCCACGCGCCCGATGTTGAAACGCAGGCCGGTCAGCCCGCCAAAGCGTGCATGTGACAACGACTGGACATGGTCCAGCGCGCGGTTGCCCCAACGCATCGCCTGGTGCAGCGCGCTGGCGGCGGCATCCTGCTTGCCCGAAGCATGCCCGGCCCGGCCCTTGAACTGCATCAGCACCGAGCTGATGCCACGGTGCGCGAGCACCGCTTCGCTCATCGTGGGCTCGGCCACCAGCACCGCTTCGTACGCAATGCCACGGGCGAGGAAGGCGGCGATGCAACGCGGATCGTTGGCCTCCTCGTCGCTGGAAAACAGGAACGCGGCATCGCCATCGCTGGCGTTGGCCGCGGCCACCAGCGCCGCCGCTGCGCCCTTGATGTCGCACACGCCCAGCCCGATCACCCGATCCCCGGTGCGCCGCATCACGTGCGGATCGGCACTCCAGTGCGGCGAGTCCGGCACGGTATCCAGGTGCACGTTGAACAGGTACTTCGGCGTCCCGCGCACGGCGTACAGGCTGACCGCACCCTCACCATGGTCGATCACCTCCACGTTGAACCCGGGCAGGTTCGCGCGCAGGTAATCGAAGATGCCACCGGTGGTGATCGCACGCGGCGGATTGCGCGTGTCGAAGGACACGAGCTGCTGCAGGTGATCAAGTGTCTGTTCAAGCATGTGTCTGAGTATCCGTAGGGTTCAAATCGGCAGTGCCGGCCGTTGGCCGGCGCTACCATCACGCGGTCTTGCCAAGCGCCGGCCAGTGGCCGGGGCGACGCTCGATCGCTCAGCGATTGACCTGCGCGTACAGCGTGGAGCTCATGCCGAACAGCTTGATGAACCCTTCCGCCTCTTCCACGCCCCAGTCGGCCGACTGTGCATAGGTGGCGCCCTTGGTGTTGAGCAGGTGCGGCGACTTCACGGCCACCGCATCGACACGGCCACCGCGGGTTTCCAGCACCACCTCACCGTTGACCTTGGTCTGCGAGGACTTCAGGAAGGCCTCGATGTCGGTCTTGAGCGGGTCGTGGTAGAAGCCTTCGTACACCAGCTCCACCCACTTGCGCGCCACGTCCGGCTTGAAGCGGTTCTGCTGCTTGGTCAGCACGGCGTCTTCCAGCGCGCGGTGCGCGGCCAGCAGCGAGACCAGGCCCGGGGCTTCGAACACGATGCGGCCCTTCAGGCCGATCACGGTGTCGCCGGTGTACACGCCACGGCCGACGCCGTACGGGGCGAACAGCTTGTTGAGCTGGGCCAGGATCTGCTCACCCGGCAGTGCCTTGCCGTCCAGCTCGACCGCTTCGCCTTCGACGAACTTCAGGGTGACCGTCAGTGCCTGTTCCGGCCACTCGCTGCGCGGCGCGCACCAGCCACGTGCACCCTCGCCCGGCGCTTCCCAACGGTCGATCTCGCCGCCGGACATGGTCAGGCCGAGCAGGTTCTCGTTGATGGTGTAGGCCTGCTGCTTGGCACGCACGCCGAAGCCACGCTCTTCCAGGTACTTCTGCTCGTAGGCGCGGGTCTGGGTGTGTTCCTTCTGGATCTCGCGGATCGGCGCGACGATCTGGTAGTCGCCCAGCGCCTTCACGGCCAGGTCGAAGCGGACCTGGTCGTTGCCCATGCCGGTGCAGCCGTGGGCGATGATGTTGGTGCCCAGCTCGGCGGCGCGCTTGAGCGCGGCGTCCACGATCAGGTAACGGTCCGAGACCAGCAGCGGGTACTGGCCCTGGTAGCCTTCGCCGGCCCACACGAACGGCTTGACGAAGCCGCTCCAGATCGCCGGGCCACCGTCGACGGTGACGTGGCTGGTGACGCCCAGCTCGGCGGCACGCTTCTCGATGAAATCGCGCTCTTCGTCATCCACGCCGCCGGTGTCGGCGAACACGGTGTGCACGTTGTAGCCGCGCTCCTGCAGGTAGGGCACGCAGAAGCTGGTGTCGAGGCCGCCGGAGAAAGCCAGGACGATGTCTTTGTTGCTCATGGGGGTCAGGTCCAATTGGGGGATAAAGATGCGGTGTAGAGCCGACCGTTGGTCGGCTGGAATGTTCGATGCCCGTGTCGGCTTCAGCGGCCGATCAGCGCCGACATGATCGCCTTCTGCACATGCAGACGGTTTTCGGCCTCGTTGATGGCGATGCACTGCGCCGAGTCCATCACCCCGTCGGTGGCCTTGACGTTGCGGCGCAGCGGCAGGCAGTGGCTGAACACGCCGTTGTTGGTCAACGCCATCTTGGCCTCGTCCACGATGAAGTGCTTGTACTGGTCGCGGATCGGCTTTTCCGGTTCCCAGTTGCCGAAGAACGGCAGCGCGCCCCAGCTCTTGGCGTAGACGACATCAGCGCCGGCGTAGGCACTGGCGATGTCGTGGCTGACCTGCAGCGAACCGCCGCTCTCGGCCACGTTCTGCTCGGCCCAGCCCATGTAACGTTCGTCCAGCACGTAGTCCGGGGTCGGGCACAGCAGGGTCACGTCCATGCCCATGCGGGTGGCGATGGTCAGCGCCGAATTGGCCACCGCGGTGTTGAGCGGCTTGGGGTGGTAGGTCCAGGTCAGCACGTACTTCTTGCCGCGCAGGTCCTGGGTGCCGAAGTGCTCCTGCAGCGCCATCACGTGGGCCAGTTCCTGGCACGGGTGGGTGATGGTTTCCATGTTGATCACCGGCACCGGCGAGTACTTGGCGAAGCTCTTGAGCACGATGTCTTCGCGGTCCTGGGCCCAGTCGATGAACTTGGGGAAGGCGCGCACGGCGATCAGGTCACAGTAGCGGCCCAGCACCTTGGCCACTTCGGCGATGTGTTCCTCGGTGTCCCCGTCCATCACCGTGCCCAGGTTGAACTCGATCGGCCAGGCATCCTTGCCCGGCTGCAGCACGATCGCGTGCCCGCCCAGCTGGAAGGCACCCAGCTCGAAGCTGGTGCGGGTGCGCATGGACGGGTTGAAGAACACCAGGGCAATCGATTTGCCCTTGAGCTCGTCGCCCAGTTTGTTGCGCTTGAACAGCGCGGCCTGGGTCAGCAGGGCATCCAGGTCGGTGCGGCTCCAGTCCTGGGTGTTCAGGAAGTGCTTCAGGGACATCGATCGATCCTTTGCGGCTGGTTTTCCACCGTTGCCGGTGGCGGTTGGGGGCGCCGGGGCGCGTTCAGGGCTCAACAAAACGTATACAGATGAAACTTTTCAGATCGCGGAAACGAAAAAACCCAGCGCGGGGGCTGGGTTTTCCGAACAGACAGCACGAAGCTCCGGTTACCCAGCGAAAATGTGGGGTTCCGGTCGGCGGGCACGCGACGTCATGCCCGTAGCCATACGGGCGGCGCTGGTGTCGTGCTGGAAGTCGGTGAGTTTCATGGCCGCCCATCTTTGCATGCACCCGGGGCCGGTGCAAGACCTGGCGCGCTCAATCCACGCCGCGGGGGCCGGCGCGGGCCGGCCAGGATGCTCAGGGGTTGGCGGCCGCGCCCTGTTCGGCGCCGATCCACGGGGTGATCGAGACCCGGATCTTGAGCCGGTTGCCCGGGTCTTCGGGCAGCCGCGAGCGGTACTTGGTGCCCTTGTAGACGTAGTCCACGTCATAGGCGATGGGCCGACGGAATTCACGCCCCACCGGGATGATCCGGCATTCGCGGGTCAGCAGCGGGCCGTTGTTGGCCGCCGGGGCCGGTGCTTCGGCCACCGGCATTTCTTCTTCGGTGCCGTCTTCGCGACGGAAGATCGAGCGCACCGAGTCCATGAAACGGCCGAATCGGCCCTTGTCCTCCTGCGGCTCCTCGCCAGTCACGTTGACCGGGGCCAGCGTGCGCGTGGACACCGGCTCGCAGTGTTCTTCGGTGCGGGTGGCGCGCAACGTCTGGAACACCGGCTCCACGTTGAGCACCTGCGCGTAGTCGAACTTGACGTTCTCCACGATCACCACCCGGTTACGGACCTCCCCGTCCTGGGCGCTCGCCACGAAGGCGGCACCTCCCAGCAGGCAGGCCAGCGTCAACAACGAAGCGGATTTCATTGGCAACAGGTAAGAGGACAAGGCGGATAGTTTAGGCAGTGCCAGGCACAAGGGGCTGAACATTACCCTTCCGCGAGGTTTCTGCCCATAGGCCGTCATCCGGCAGACAGCCCGGCGGCCCCGGCGCTGGGGCCCGATGTGATCTAAAATCGAGGGCTTGCCCCCTCCCCTCCCCAGCACAGACCCCATGACCCTGCGCCTGCACAACAACCTGACACGCCAGCTCGAACCGTTCACCCCGCTCGATCCGACCTGTCCGACCCTGTATGTGTGCGGCCCCACGGTCTACAACTATGTCCACATCGGCAATGCCCGTGGGCCGGTGGTCTTCGGGGTGCTGGCCGACCTGCTGCGGCGCCGCTTCGGCGGCCTGCGCTACGCCCGCAACATCACCGACGTGGATGACAAGATCAACACCGCCGCGCATGAACAGGGCGTGCCGATCTCCACCATCACCGACCGCTTCGCCGCCGCCTACCGTGAAGACATGGGCGCGCTGGGCGTGGTGCCGCCGGACATCGAACCCGAAGCCACCGCGCACATCCCGCAGATCGTGACGATGATCGAGCAGCTGATCGCCGCCGGGCATGCCTATGCCGCCGAAGGCCACGTGCTGTTTTCAGTCGTTTCCTATGCCGACTACGGCAAGCTCTCGCGCCGTGACCCGGACGAAATGCTGGCCGGTGCGCGGGTGGACGTGGCGCCGTACAAGCGCGACCCGGGTGACTTCGTGCTGTGGAAGCCCTCCAGCGACGACCTGCCCGGCTGGGAATCGCCGTGGGGCCGCGGGCGTCCGGGCTGGCATATCGAATGCTCGGCGATGGCCGCCGCCCACCTGGGCCCGACCATCGACATCCATGCCGGTGGCGTGGACCTGCAGTTCCCGCACCACGAAAACGAGATCGCGCAGAGCGAGTGCGCCCACGGCGGGCAGACCTTTGCCCGCTTCTGGCTGCACAACGGCATGCTCAACTTCGGCGGCGCCAAGATGAGCAAGTCGATCGGCAACATCGAGCGCGTGCACGACCTGGTCCGCAAGCACGCCCCCGAAGCGCTGCGCTATGCGCTGTTGTCGGCCCATTACCGGCAGCCGCTGGACTGGTCCGATGCGCTGATCGAGCAGTCCACGCGTACCTTGGACCGCCTGTACGGCACCCTGCGCGACCTGGCCGACGTGCCGGCGGCCGCGCGGATCCCGGCCGAGATCGAGGCGGCGCTGGACGATGACCTCAACACCCCGCAGGCCCTGGCCGAACTGGCACGCATCGCCGCCGAGGCACGCAAGGCAGTCCCGGCCGAGCAGGCCCGCTGGAAGACCGCGCTGCTTGGCGCCGGCCTGGCCCTGGGGCTGCTGCAGCAGGATCCGGCGGCGTGGTTCGGCAACGCGCCGGGCGATGCTGACGAAGATGCACGCATCCAGGCCCTGATCGATGCCCGTGGCGCGGCCAAGGCCGCCCGTGACTTCGCCCGCGCCGATGCCATCCGCGACCAGCTCGCCGCCGAGGGCATCGTGCTGGAAGACACCGCCCAGGGCGTGCGCTGGGTACGCAGGCGCTGACACCCCCGCCCGACCGACGGTCGGGCGCCCCGACACAGACCCGGCCACGGATGGCCGGGTGCCTCCCCCGAACCATCACGGCCAGACCACGGAAGGCGCGCACCGGCCCGGAGTCCCCCATGACCACCGCATCCCCGTTCCCGCTCGAACCCACCGCCGCCGAGGCACAGGCCGCCATCGCCGATGAGTTCGCCTTCTTCGGCGACTGGTCCGAGCGTTACCAGTACCTGATCGACCTGGGCCGCAAGCTGCCGGCCTTTCCCGAGGAATGGAAGACCGAACAGCACCGCCTGCTGGGCTGCCAGTCCATGGTCTGGATCGTGCCGGAAGGCAACGCGCAGCAACTGCGCTTCCACGCCATCAGTGATTCGACGATCGTGTCCGGGCTGATCTACCTGGCGCTGCGGGTGTACTCGGGCCGTTCGGCGGCCGAGATCCTGGCCACCGAGCCGACCTATATCCAGGACATCGGGCTGTCGCGCCACCTGTCGCCCACGCGCAGCAACGGCGTGGCGGCCATGCTCACCTTCATCCGCGAGACGGCGCAGTCTCAGCACACCGCCTCGTGAGTACCGACGCCCCTGCCGACACCGCCGACGGCGCGCTGGCCCTGCTGGCCCGCCCCGGGTTCTCGCTGCTGCTGGCCTACCGCATCTGCGCGATGCTGTCCTACCAGATCGTCGCGGTGACGGTGGGCTGGCACATCTACGAAGTCACCCGCAATCCGTTCTCGCTGGGCCTGGTGGGCCTGGCCGAAGTGCTGCCGTTCTTCTGCGTGGCCCCGTTCGCCGGGTATCTGGTCGACCACCTGCCGCGCCGCAAGCTGGGCATGGTGGCGGCAAGCGGCCTGGTACTCACCGCCCTGGTGCTGACCGCCGTGGCGCAGGGCTGGCTGCCGTTCCGGGGGGTGTGGCCGATCTATGCGGCGATCGCGATGACCGGCATGGTCCGCGCGTTCCTCTCGCCGATCTACAACGCGCTGTTCGCGCGGGTGCTGGAGCGCCAGCAGTACGCGCGCGGCGCCGGGCTGGGCGCGGTGATGTTCCAGTCCGGGATGGTGGCCGGGCCGGCACTGGGCGGGCTGCTGGTGGCCTGGGGCGGCAAGGGCGTGGCCTACGGAGTGGCCGCGTCGGTGGCCCTGCTGGCGGTCGGCTGCCTGGGCGCGCTGCGCGTGTCCGAGCCGGTACACACCGGGCCGGCCGCGCCGATCTTCAAGAGCATCGCCGAGGGCGGCCGCTTCGTGCTCGGCAACCGGATCATGGTCGGTGCGATGGCGCTGGACATGTTCTCGGTGCTGCTGGGCGGGGTGGTGGCGATGCTGCCGGCCTTCCTGCACGAGATCCTGCACCACGGCCCGGAAGGGCTCGGCATCCTGCGTGCGGCCCCGGCACTGGGCTCGGTGTGCGTGGGCCTGTGGCTGGCACGCCGCCCGCTGCAGCGCAATGCCGGGCGGGTACTGCTGTTTGCGGTGGCCGGTTTCGGCGCCTGCGTGATCGGCTTCGGGCTGTCGCACAGTTTCTGGCTGTCGGCAGTGATCCTGTTGTTCTACGGGGCCTTCGACGGCGTGTCGGTGGTGATCCGCTCGACCATCCTGCAGTTGGCCACGCCGGAAGAAATGCGCGGCCGGGTATCGTCGATCAACGGGATCTTCATCAGCTCCTCCAACGAGCTGGGCGCCTTCTACGCCGGCACGATGGCCAAACTGCTCGGACTGGTCCCGGCGGTGGTGCTGGGTGGCTGCGCGGTATTGAGCGTGGCCGGCATCACCGCCTGGAAAAACCCCACCCTGCGCAACCTGAACCTGCGCGACCTGTAGATCCACGCCACGCGTGGATGCTCTCCACACCCCACCCCGCAGCACCCCGTAGATCCACGCCACGCGTGGATGCTCTCACGCCCCCGCGACCGCCACGCAAAAAAAAAGCCCGGCCGAAGCCGGGCTTTTCCATGTAGCAAACAACGACCAGCGATCAGTCGCCCTGCTGCTTCTGCAGGTGCTCCCAACGCTCCTGGGCATCGATGGTGCGCTCGGCGGTAAGCCGGGCTTCCAGGCGATCCAGACCGATCTCTTCGCCGGTGTCCACGCAGTAACCGTAGTCACCGTCTTCCAGGCGCTTGAGCGTGCTGTTGATCTTGCCGATCAGCTTGCGGTAACGGTCGCGGGTACGCAGTTCCAGCGAGTTCTCGGTCTCGCGGGTGGCGCGCTCGGCTTCATCGCCGATGTCACGCACTTCTTCCTGCAGGTTCGCGATGGTCTGCTTGGATTCCTCGACCAGATCATTGCGCCAGTGCTGCAGGCGCTGGCGGAAATACTCCAGCTGCAGCGGGCTCATGTACTCCTCTTCCGCGCTCGGCTTGTAGCCGTCGGGCAGGATCGGACGACCGGTGGCTTCGTCAGTCTTGTATTCCACCACCTTCACCTTGGTGCGCGGGGCCGGGGCGGCCGAGCGCGCTGCCACGGCAACGGCGACCTTGCCGACCGGACGCGACACGGGCTTGGGGGCGGACTCGGACTTGGCGGGGGTTTTTGCAGGCGATTTCGAAACGGGCACGGGATTCTTGTTTTGCGGGGCTTTCGAGGCGGGGGCGGCCGCTACCGGCGCCGGCGCGGACGCCGGAGGAGTAGCAGGCTTGGCCGCGGACTTGGCCGGGACAGACTTGGCCGGCGCCGGCGATGCCGGCTTCGGTGCGGACTTGACTACGGGTGCTGCCACCGGCGTTGCGGCCGGCTTGGTTGCCACGGGCTTGCTGGCGGTCTTGGCGGCCTTCACCGGCTTGGCCGGCGGCTGCTTGGCCGCGACCTTCTTGACCGGTGCAGGCTTGGAGGCCGGCTTGGTGACCACCGGCTTCACGGATTTGCTGGGCGCTGCCTTGGCGGGCGCGGCCTTCTTCACCGGCGCCTTGGCGACCGGCCTGGACGGCGCGACCTTCTTGGCGACGGCCTTCTTGGCAACGACCTTCTTGGCAACGACCTTCTTGGCCACCGCCTTCTTGGCCACCGCCTTCTTGGCCGGTGCAGCCTTCTTCACCGGTGCCTTGCTGACCACCGGCTTCTTGGCGACGGCTTTCTTGACCGCCTTGGCCGGGGCCTTGGCGGCCGGTTTCTTCACGGGTGCCGTCCTGGCCGCCGGTTGTTTGGATGCAGGCTTGCCAGCCGGCTTGGTGGCCGGTTTCCTGGCAACGGACTTGGCCGCCAACTTCTTAGCAACAGGCTTGGCGGTTTTCTTGGCGGCCTTGACGGCCTTCTTTGCAGTTTTTTTAGCAGCCACGAAACGCTCTTCCTTGGTTTCCCCGGGGCCCGGGAAAGCGGGCCTTTATAGCCTACCCGACCAGCAGCAGCAACCACACTGCCTACTCCGTTCAGCCCCGGAGTCGCAGGGCGTGCAGCCGATCCACCGCAGGGGCGGACCGTCTGGCGCCGTTCGGTACCTGACCCGGCCAACGGCCGGGGCGGCCCGCCACGCGCGTGGGCGCGGAGGGGGCCAACGGCCCATCCTGCGACAAATGCGGCCTTCATGCCAACTGCTCTAAGATTGGCAGGTGATCTCCCGCCTGCTCATCGCCCTGCTGCGCTTCTACAAGCGCTTCATCAGCCCGTTGCTGGGGCCGCGCTGCCGCTTCATGCCCAGCTGTTCTGAATACGCCATGCAAGCCATCGCCACGCATGGGCCCGCGCGCGGCAGCTGGCTCGCCGCGCGCCGCCTGGGCCGCTGCCATCCCTTCCACCCCGGTGGCATCGACGAGGTGCCGCCGCGCGCCGCCGATGACGCCACCTGCCGCTGCACAGGAAAACACTGAAATGTCCTCCACGCTCATCGTCAACGCCCGCCTGGTCAACGAAGGCACCATCCGCCAGGGCGACCTGCGCATCGAAAACGGCCGCATCGCGCAGATCGGCACCGGCCTGGAGGCCCGACCGGGCGAGACGGTGGTGGACGCCGCCGGCCGCTGGCTGCTGCCGGGCATGATCGACGACCAGGTCCACTTCCGCGAACCCGGGCTGACCCACAAGGGCGACATCGCCACCGAGTCGGCCGCGGCCGTGGCCGGCGGGCTGACCAGCTTCATGGACATGCCCAACACCAACCCGCCCACCCTCAACGCCGAGATCCTGCAGGCCAAATACGACGCTGCGGCCGGCCGCGCCCGGGCCAATTACGGCTTCTATATGGGCGCCAGCAACGACAACCTGGAACACATCCAGTCCTTGGACCCCAAGACCGCGCCGGGCATCAAGGTGTTCATGGGCGCCTCCACCGGCAACATGCTGGTGGACAACCCGGAAACCCTGGACGCGATCTTCCGCGATGCGCCCACCCCGATCATCACGCACTGCGAAGACACCCCGATGATCGACGCCAAGGCCAGGGAGTACGCCGAGAAATACGGTGACGCCCTCAGTGCCGAGCAGCATCCGGACATCCGCTCGCGCGAGGCCTGCCTGAAGTCTTCCGAGCTGGCGGTGTCGCTGGCCAAGAAGCACGGCACCCGCCTGCACGTGCTGCACATCTCCACTGCCGACGAGCTCAAGCTGTTCGAGCGCGGCCCGCTGATCCGGGCCGATGGCAGCCGCAAGCAGATCACCGCCGAGACCTGCATCCATTTCCTGCGTTTTGACCGCAGCGATTACGCGCGGCTTGGCAACCTGATCAAGTGCAACCCGGCGATCAAGGAAGCCAGCGACCGCGAGGCGCTCACCCGCGCCGTGGCCGAGGACGTGATCGACGTGCTGGCGACCGACCATGCCCCGCACACCTGGGAAGAGAAGCAGAAGCCCTATCCCCAGGCCCCGTCGGGCCTGCCGCTGGTGCAGTACGCGCTGGTGGCGGCGCTGGAGCTGGTCCACGAGGGCAAGCTGGAGATCACCCAGGTGGTGCAGAAGTTCGCCCATGCCCCGGCCCAGCTGTTCGATGTGAGCCAGCGTGGCTACCTGCGCGAAGGCTATTTCGCCGACCTGGTGCTGGTCGAGGACGTGCCGTTCACGGTCAAGCGCGAGGACGTGCTGTCCAAGTGTGGCTGGTCGCCGTTCGAAGGCATGACCTTCCGCTCGCGCATCGCCTCGACCTGGGTCAACGGCGAGCTGGCGTGGGACGGGAACACCCTGGTCGGCGCGCCGAACGGCCAGCGCATGAGCTTCGACCGCTGATGCGGGCGCGTGTGTTGGGCCTGGGCCTGCTCGCGGCGGGCGCCGTGGGCGTGGCCGCGTTGCTGCCCGCCCCCGCCGTCGCCCAGGCCGACAGCCGGGTGGTGTTTCCGGCCAGCGCCTCGCAGGGCGCGATGGTCATCGGCAAGGTGCCCGCCGGCAGCACGGTGCAATACGCCGGGCGCACCCTGCGGGTGAGCGGCTATGGCAGCGTGGTGTTCGGTATCGGCCGTGACGAGAAGGGCCCGCTGCAAGTGCAGGTACAGCGCCCCGACGGTGGCCGCGAGGCGGTCAGCATCGCGGTGACTCCGCGCGACTGGCCCACCGAGCGGGTCAACGGCGTACCGCCCAAGACGGTCAACCCGCCGCCGGCGATCGCCGAGCGGATCAAGCGCGAGCAGGCCCAGGTGACCGCGGCCCGCGCGCGCGATGATGACCGCGCCGATTTCGCCCAGGCCTTCATCTGGCCGGTGCAGGGTCGCATCAGCGGCCGCTTCGGCAATGCCCGTGTGTACAACGGCCAGCCCGGTTCGGGCCACTCGGGCATGGACATCGCCGTGCCGACCGGCACGCCGGTCAAGGCGCCGGCCGCGGGCGTGGTCACCTTTGCCGGGCCGGACCTGTACCTCACCGGCGGCACCCTGCTGCTGGACCACGGCTACGGGATCAGCTCGAACTTCCTGCACCTGTCACGGATCGATGTGAAGGTGGGCGACCGGGTTGAACAGGGCCAGGTGATCGCCGCCGTCGGCGCCACCGGCCGCGCCACCGGCCCGCACCTGCATTGGGGCATGAACTGGTTCGACACGCGCATCGACCCGTTGCTGGTGCTTGAACGCGGCAAGTGAGTGACGCGCCGTTGGGGCGCGCGCGGACGCGCCGCCGACCGGGTGCATGGGCACGCCGAGGGGTGACCGGTGCCGGAGCGGCGCTTGGGTCATGGCTCATGCGTTACCGGGCGCGGCGCTGTCGTCGGCGGTCGTTTGGGAACCGACCCTACCGGTGAGTGTCCTCCGGGCGCAAGAATGGCGGGGCGGTACATGCGCCCGGCGCGCGGGATACGCCTGGCGCGGCGTTGGCGAAGGGCGCGCGCGGACGCGCCGCCGACCGGGTGCATGGGCACGCCGAGGGGTGACCGGTGCCGGAGCGGCGCTTGGGTCATGGCTCATGCGTTACCGGGCGCGGCGCTGTCGTCGGCGGTCGTTTGGGAACCGACCCTGCCGGTGAGTGCGCCTGCGCGGCGCTGTCGTCGGCGGTCGTTTGGGAACCGACCCTACCGGTGAGTGCGCCCGCGCGGCGCTGTTGTCGGCGGGCGTTGGGAACCGACCTTGCCGGTGAGTGCGCCTGTGCGGCGTGCTGGTCGTTTGGGAACGGCCGGACCGGGCTGTGCTGGCGCGGCGGCCGATCAGCCGCGCCCGGCCCACCAGGTGCGCAGCAGCGTGCGTACCGGCGTCGCCTTGAGCTCACGGCCGTGCGCCAGGGCCTGCAGGCGCGTACGCGCCAGCGAGGCGTACATGCGGCGCGCGCGCGGGCCGGCCACGCGTGCGGGCCATCGGGTCAGCAACTGGCGTGCCCAGTGCTGGGCGGCATCGCCCTCACCGGCGCCCAGCAGCGCGCGCGGCACGGCGGCGACGCCGGCCTCCTGCAGGCGCTGGGCCAGGGTCTGCACCAGCACCGGCGTGGCCACGTCGCCGCGTGCCGGGGCATCGAACATCACCGCTTCCACCGCCGCCACCGCGGCCGCATACGGCTGCAGCGCGCGCAGCGCCTGCGCCGGCTCCAGCGCGGCCGCGCGCGCCTCGACCAGGTCCGGCAGTGCGTCGGCCAGCGCCGCCCAGGGCGCGCGCACCGGCTCCAGCAGGCGGCCCAGCGGGTGGCGCGACCGCTGCCCGGCCCAGCTGCGCAGTTCTTCGCCCCACCAGGCCAGCTTGGCATCGGACGGCATCGGGTCGCCGGCGGTGTTGAGGATGTCGTCGAACTCCTGCAGCAACGCGAACCAGGCCACCACCAGGGTGCGCTGGGCCTCGGGCACGAAGGGTTCGGCCACCGACCACTCCGGCCAGCGGGTCCGCCACTTGTCCAGGAAACTGTCGAGGGCGCTGGAAGTTGTCACGGGGAAAATCCTTGAAGATTGAGGTGCCGGCCAACGGTCGGCGGCTACCGGGGATGCGCGACGGTCCGGGACCGCTGCGCGCCTGGGTGGCGCTGCGCCCCTGCCAGCGGCAGGGACCTGTCGGCGGTCAGGCGCGGGCCGGCGGCCAGGCGTCGGCGCGCTGCAGCTGCGCGGGCTGCTCGACCATGCGCTCGGCGCCCCACGCCAGCGGGTCGTCGGCATCCAGCCGGTAGCCCCACAGCGCGGCCACCGAGGCCATGCCGGCCGCATTGGCGGCGACGATGTCGCGCTCGTCATCGCCCACGTAGATGCAGGTGGCCGGGTCGATCTGCATGCGCTCGGCCGCGGCCAGCAGCGGCAGCGGATGCGGCTTGCGCTGGGCCAGGGTATCGCCGCCGATCAGCACTTTGCAGCGCGTGTCCCACCCCAGCTGCGGCACGATCAGCCGCGCCAGGTACGCCGGCTTGTTGGTGACGATGCCCCAGGCGCAGCCCGCCGCATCCAGCGCATCAAGCATGCCGGCCACGCCGTCGAACAGCACCGCGTGCTGGCCGATCAGGGCTTCATAACGCTGCAGGAACTCGGGCACCAGCGCATCGCGCTCGACCTGGCCCAGCTCCGGGAAGGCTACCGAGACCATCGCCCGCGAGCCCTTGGACACCACCGGGCGCAGCGCATCCAGGCGGATCGGGGCGCGCCCGCGCGCGGCCAGCATCGCATTGGCGGTAGCCAGCATGTCCGGTGCGCTGTCCAGCAATGTACCGTCCAGGTCGAACAGCACCGCCTGCGGGAAACCGGCCTCAGACACCGGCGGCATCATCAGGCTTGACCGCATGGGCCAGGTAGTTGATGTCGGTGCGCGTGCTCAGCCGGGCGCGGTTGCGCCACGGCTCGTAGGCCATGCCGCTGACATCGCGCAGGTTGAAATCGGCCTCGCGCAGCCACTTGCCCAGTTCGGCCGGCTTGATGAAATCCTGGTAGTGGTGGGTGCCCTTGGGCAGCAACCGGGCCACGTACTCGGCGCCGACGATGGCCACCGCGAAGGCGGCCGGGGTGCGGTTGACCGTGGACAGGAACAGCTGGCCGCCGGGCTTGAGCAGGCGGTGGCAGGCAGCGATGATCGCGCCCGGGTCCGGCACGTGCTCGAGCATTTCCATGCAGGTGACCACGTCGAAACTACCCGGCTGCTCGGCGGCCAGGTCCTCGGCGGCCTGCAGGCGGTAATCCACGCTCACGCCCGATTCCAGGCTGTGCAGGCGCGCCACCTTGACCAGCTCCGGGGCCAGGTCGATCGCGGTGACCTCGGCGCCTTCGCGGGCCAGCGCTTCACTGAGCAGGCCACCGCCGCAGCCGATGTCGAGCACGCGCGCGCCGCGCAGGGGCGCACGCTGGGCGACGTACTGCAGGCGTACCGGGTTCAGCGCATGCAACGGCTTCTGCGGGCCGTCGGCGTCCCACCAGCGGTTGGCGAGTGCGGCGAACTTGTCCAGTTCGGCCTGGTCGAAATTGGTGGATGCGTGGGGGGCGTTCATGGGAATCCTTGGTGCCTCAGGCACGGATGTGTCGGATGCGCTCGCGCCACTGGCGGGCGTTGGCGACGATCGCCGCGGTGTCCATGCCGACCAGCTCGCGCTGGACCAGCTTGGGCTGCCCGGCGATCCAGACGTCGCTGACCTGGTGGCGGCCGGCGGCATACACCAGCTGGGAGAGCACGTGGTGCAGCGGCTGGGTTTCCAGTGCGGACAGGTCCACGCAGACCAGGTCGGCCTGCTTGCCGACTTCGATCGAGCCGATGCGGTCGCCGAAGCCCAGCGCGCGCGCGCCGCCCAGGGTGGCCGCGCGCAGCGTGGTGGCCGCGTCCAGCGCGGTGGCATCGTTGGCCACGGCCTTGGCCAGGATCGCCGCGGTGCGGTTTTCGCTGAACATGTCCAGGTCGTTGTTGCTGGCGCAGCCGTCGGTGCCGATGGCCAGGTTCACCCCGGCGCGCTGCAGGGCGCAGGCCGGGCAGAAGCCGGAAGCCAGCTTGAGGTTGGATTCCGGGCAATGCACCACGCTGACCCCGCGCTCGGCGCACAGGTGGATTTCCGCCTCGGTCAGCTGGGTCATGTGCACCGCGATCAGGCGGTCGTTGACCAGCCCCAGCCGGTCCAGCCGCGCCAGCGGGCGCTGGCCGTGCAGCTTGAGCGAGTCGCTGATTTCCTGCGCGGTTTCGTGGGTGTGCAGGTGCACCTGCATGTCCAGCTGGTCGGACAGCATGCGCACGCGTTCGAAGTTGGCGTCGTTGACCGTGTACGGCGCGTGCGGTGCGAACGAGGTGCCGATCAGCGGGTCGTTGCGCCACTGGTCGTGCAGTTCCCCGGCCTTGGCGAAGTACTCGTCGTCGCTCTTGGCCCAGGCGGTGGGGAAATCGATGATCACCGCGCCGACCAGCGCACGGAACCCGTGCTGCTTGTAGACGGCGGCCTGGACGTCGGAGAAGAAGTAGTTTTCGTTGGCGCAGGTGGTACCGCCGCGCAGCATCTCGGCGATGGCCAGGGTGGTGCCGTCGGCCACGAACTCGGGGCCGATCACCGCCGCTTCCACCGGCCAGATGTGCTGCTGCAGCCAGACCATCAGCGGCAGGTCGTCGGCGACGCCCCGCAGCAGGGTCATGGGATTGTGGGTATGTGCGTTGACCAGGCCCGGCATCAGCGCCGCGTCCGGGCGCGAGACGGTCTGCTTCGGCGCAAAGCGCTCGCGCGCTTGAGCCCGCGGCAGGATGGCGATGATCTCGCTGCCACGCACGGCCACGGCATGGTCTTCCAGCACCACCGCATGCGGTTCGATCGGGACCACGTACCCGGCTTCGATCAGCAGGTCACAGGCGTCGGGAATGCGGGCGGTGTCGGTCATGCGTGCTCACTTGTCTGGGCGGACGACCCGAAGGCGTGGGCGACCGGGATGCTCTGGAGGCAACGCCGATGGTGGGTCGGCGTTACCGGTGCGGTGGCCGGTCGATCGTGCAGGCGACCGCCCATCCGCAGCCGACCAACGGTCGGCTCTACCGTACTCCGGCTTCGCCGGATTACTTGCCTGCGCGCGCGGAGTATTCGCCCGAGCGGGTGTCGACCTTGATGATTTCATCCTGGTTGACGAACAGCGGCACGCGGACCACCGCGCCGGTTTCCAGGGTGGCCGGCTTGCCGCCGCCGCCGGAGGTGTCGCCACGGACGCCCGGGTCGGTCTCGGTGATCTTCAGCTCGACGAAGTTCGGCGGCTGGACGAAGATCGGCTCGCCGTTCCACAGGGTGACGATGCAGGACTCTTCGCCCTTGAGCCACTTTTCCGCGCCGCCCATGCCGGCCTTGGTGGCCTGGACCTGCTCGAAGGATTCGGGGTCCATGAAGTGCCAGTACTCGCCGTCGCTGTACATGAAGTCCATGTTGGTATCCACGACGTCCGCCTTCTCCACGTCGTCGGTGGCCTTCATGGTCATTTCGACCACGCGACCGGACTTGATGAAGCGGTACTTCATGCGGGTGAAGGCCTGGCCCTTGCCCGGCTTGACGTACTCGGTCTCGGTGATGACCGCCGGTTCATTGTTGACCAGGATCTTCATCCCGTTCTTGACATCGTTCATGCCAACAGTGGCCATGCTGAAACTCCTGAATGGGCAAACGCCGCGCAGGCGCGGCGAGCCGGATAGAATGGAAGACCCACCGGCAGCGGTGGGGTGACTCGTTTTTCTGACCGACATGATAACCGCAGGCCCCCATTCCATGCAGCTTTCCGCCACGCCCCTGCCCACCCCCGTGCGCTGGCAACAGCTGTGGCGCCAGGCGGTCCGCGACCCGCGCGAGCTGCTGCAACAGCTGGGCCTGGACCCTGATGCCCTGCCCCTCTCGGCCGAGGCCGCGCGCCAGTTCGCGGTGCGGGTGCCGCAGGGCTTCATCGCCCGGATGCGCCACGGCGACCGCCACGACCCCCTGCTGCGCCAGGTGCTGCCGGTCAGCGACGAGATGCAGGTGGTGCCGGGCTTCAGCCTGGACGCGGTCGGCGACGGAGCGGCCAGGAAGGCCACCGGGGTGATCCAGAAGTACCGGGGCCGCGCCCTGCTGGTCACCACCGGCAGCTGCGCGATCAACTGCCGCTACTGCTTCCGCCGGCACTTCGACTACGGCACCGAGAATGCGGCCCGCGAGGGCTGGCGCGAGGCGGTGGAGGCCATCGCCCAGGACCCGGACATCGACGAGGTGATCCTGTCCGGCGGCGACCCGCTGTCGCTGGCCACCCACAAGCTGGTCGAGCTGACCGACGCCCTGCGCCGGATCCCGCACCTGCGCCGCCTGCGCATCCACAGCCGGCTGCCGGTGGTCCTGCCCGAACGCGTGGACGAGGAACTGGTGCAGTGGATGGCCAGCCTGCCCTGGCCGCTGGCGTTCGTGATCCATGCCAACCATGCCAACGAGTTCGATGCCAGCGTGGACGCGGCGATGGGCCGCCTGCGCGCGGCCGGTGCGACCCTGCTCAACCAGGCGGTGCTGCTGCGCGGGGTCAACGATTCGCTGGAGGCCCTGCAGGCGTTGAGCGAGCGCAGCTTCGCCGCCGGCGTGCTGCCCTATTACCTGTACCAGGTGGACCGGGTGGAGGGCGTGGCCCACTTCGAGGTCAGCGATGACACCGCCAAGGACCTGCACGCGCAGCTGACCGCCCGGCTGTCGGGGTATCTGGTGCCCAAGCTGGTGCGCGAAATCTCCGGCGACAGCAGCAAGCGGCCGGTGTAAACAGGACGGCGGCGGGCGCGATCCACGCGTGGCATGGATCCGCGCGTGCCGGCCGGTCGTTCTTTTAGATGCCGGCCTCGATCATCTGCACCACCTCGGTGGCGCTGACCGGATGGCTAAGCCAGTAGCCCTGGCCCAGGTCGCAGCCGCGCTGGCACAGCAGGTCGAACTGCACTTCCTGCTCGATGCCTTCGGCCACCACCGTGATGCCCAGCGCGTGGGCCATGGCGATGATGGCCGTGGTCAGGGCCAGGTCGTCCGGGTCGCGCTGCATGTCGGCCACGAAGCTCTTGTCGATCTTGACCCCGTCCACCGGCACCTGGCGCAGGTGGCTCAGGCCGGAGAACCCGGTACCGAAATCGTCCAGCCAGACCTTGACCCCGGTGCGATGCAGCTTGTCCAGCAGGGCCGCGGCCAGCATCTCATCACCGATCACCGCCGTTTCGGTCAGCTCCAGGTGCAGGCGCGAGGCCGGCAGGCCGGTGTCGCGCAGGCAGTCGGCGACCAGGCTGGGCAGCTCGCCGCCGCGCAGCTGGCGCGGGGACACGTTGACCGAGACGAACAGGCCCTCGCCGTCCACGCCGTGCGGCCACTGCACTGCCTCCATGCAGGCCGCGCGCAGCACCTTGGGCCCGATCACTTCGATCAGCCCGCTCTGCTCGGCCACTTCGATGAACACCGACGGCGGGATCGTGCCCAGGGTCGGGTGCTGCCAGCGCAGCAGCACTTCCACCCCGACCATGCGGCGGTCGCGGGTGCGGAAAATCGGCTGGTACACCAGGCGCAGCTCGCCGCGCTCCCAGGCCCCGCGCAGCTCCTGTTCCATGTGCACGCGGCGTTCCACCGCATGGTCCATGGCCCGGCTGTAATAGCGGTAGCAGTTCTTGCCGGCCACTTTGGCCTGGTACATGGCGATGTCGCCGTTCTTGAGCAGCGTGGTGGCATCGGCCGCGTCGTCGGGGAACAGGGTCACGCCGATCGAACTGCCCAGGAACAGCTCACGGCCCTGCACGAACAGCGGCTTGCCCAGCTCGCGCACCAGGATTTCGGCCAGTTGGCGGGCATTGGCGGCCACGTCGCCGTCGCCCAGCAGGATCACGAATTCATCGCCGCCGAAGCGGGCCAGCAGGGCCTCGTCGCCGCCGGCCTGGGCCACCGCGGTGCTGATGCGCTGGGCGAACTGCAGCAACGCCTCGTCGCCCGCCTCGTGGCCGAGGGTATCGTTGACCCGCTTGAAATCGTCCATGTCGGCAAACAGCAGGGCCAGGCGGTGGCTGGAGGCACGCGCGGCCATCAGCCGGTGGTCCAGCGCCTCGCGGAAGGCCAGCCGGTTGGTCAGCCCGGTCAGGGCATCGGTGTAGGCCATGTGCCGCACTTCGCGGTCGTGGCGGGCGATCGACTCGCTCATCCGCCCGAACGCGCGGACCAGCTCGCCCACTTCGTCCTGGCGCTTGCTCTGCTGCAGCTGCGGCCGGTAATCGCCGGCTTCGATCTGGCGCGCGGCCGCGGCCAGCCAGCGGATCGGGGTCACCAGGGTGCGCTGCACGTAGATGATCATGCCCACGCCGATGGCGATCAGCAGGCCCAGCATCAGCAGCAGCCAGCCGAGATGGCGCTTGCCGACCTGCTGCAGGCGCTCGCCCAGGGTCTGGTTGGCGCGGTTCTCCATCGCCTGCACGTCATCCAGCGCCATGCCCACCCGGACCCCGCCGATGCGCTGGTTGCCGATCATGATCGGCATGGCGTTGTCGAGCACCTTGGGCGACTGCTGCACCACCAGCGCGCGCGCGCCCACCGCGCCAGGCGCCAGTGGGTCGCTCATCGGCCGGCCGAAGTCGATCACGTCGGCCGAGCCGTCGTGGATCAGCTTGCCGTCCTCGTCGAACACCAGCACGTAGCGCACCACCTGCTGGCGCGAGGTGTTGCGGACCAGCGCGCCCACCTGCTCCAGGTCGTTGTAGTACAGCGGGTTGGCCAGCGCGTCGGACAGCTCGCGCGCCAGCGCCTCGCCGCGGCTGCGCACGCTGCGGTCGAACAGATCGTGGATGACATTGCCGCTGAGGAGCTTGACCTCATCCTGCATGGTCGCCTGGCGGCCGAGCACCACCGCCACGATCGCGATCACCACCAGCATCGCACCGCTCATCGCCAGCACGAAACGTGCCTGCATTCCGGAACCCAACAGCCTCATTCCACTTCCATCCGCACGCGAGCCAGCCCTTGTTTGAGTTCATCCAACCGGTGCTGCATCTGCGCATCCACCCGATGGAAACCGGACGTACCAAAAAACTTCTGCAATGCATCCTGCGCCTGCGGATCGCCGGCGGCCTCCAGCAGCACCTGCTGCAGGCGCTCGCGCACCTTCGCATCGAGATCGGCGCGCACCACTTCCACCGCACGCGGGAAGGGCTCGGTGCGGCAGATCACGCGGAAGTCGCGCAGGTAGCTGGCCGGGATCCGATGGCCATCGCTCCAGTCCACGCTGCTCACCGCGCCAGCGTCCACCACGCCCTTGTGGACCAGGGTGGCGATGTTGCCTTCGCTGCGAGCGAATACGTAGCCCACCGTGTCGGGGGCGGCGGCATCGCGCGCGGACAACAGGATCTCCGGGGTCAGCCCTTCCTGCAACAAGGTCATCACCGGGACCAGGTAGGCACTGGTGGATGCCACGTTCTGCAGGGCCAGAGTGTGCCCCTTGAGATCGGCCAGCGACACGATCGGGCTGTTGCGGCGCACGAAGAACACGGTGTGGTAGTCGCGCACGCCGCTGCGCTCGGTCAGCAGCAGCGGCTGGGCGCCGCTGCGCAGGCCCAGCGCCACGGCGGTACCGGAGGTCTCGGTGACCCAGTCCACCCGGCCACGGCGCAGGTAGCTGGCCATCTGCTGGGCATCGGGCGCCATCAGGATGCGGCCTTCGGTGATGCCGACATCGCGCATGCGCGGGACCACGTAGTCGAGCAGGGGTTGCAGTTGCGCATAGTGTGACTTGGGGTTGTCGCTGATCCGTCCCAGCACCAGCACGTTGTCAGGGCCGGCCGTGGCAGGCCCGGTCATCAAGGCGACGACCAGACACAGCAGACCTCCCTGCAACAGCCATCGCAGACCCGGCACTCCCATTCGCTCCCCCCAAGGAATCCGGACAGCCTACCCGAAAAAGTGAGAACTGCGTCAGCTCATTCGGCGCGGTGGTTGGCCAATCGCGCCATCCGCTGTGCGTCGGCGAGGATGCCGCGCAGCAACCGCACTTCCTGCTCGCTCAGTTCGGTGCGCAGGAACAGCCGACGCAGCTTGCGCATGGCCGAATCGGGCGCCCGGCCCTTGTGGAAGTCGATCTCGTCCAGGGTCTGGCCCAGCTGGCCGAACAGGCCTTCGACCTGGGCGTGGCTGGCCGGCTGCTCGCGATGTTCCGGATCGGCCGGGGCGGCCCCCTGCACGCCGCCAAGCACGGCCATGCGCACCTCGTAGGCGAGCACCTGCACCGCGGCGGCCAGGTTGAGCGAGCTGAACTCGGGATTGGAGGGAATGTGCACGGCCAGGTGGCACAACTGCAGCTCTTCGTTGGTCAGCCCGGTGCGCTCGCGGCCGAACACGAAGGCGACCTCGGCATCCGGCTCGGCGGCCTTGGCCAGGGCGCGCTGGCCGGCCACGCTGGGCAGCAGCTCTTCCAGCTGGACCCGGCGCGCGCGGGCGGTGCAGCCCAGCACCAGGGTGCAGTCGGCCACGGCCTCGGCCAGGGTGGCCACCACGGGGGCATCGCCAAGGACGTCCTCGGCGCCGGCCGAGCGTCTGAACGCTTCTTCATCCAGCGGCTTTTCCGGGGCCACCAGGACCAGCCGACCCAGTCCCATGGTCTTCATGGCGCGCGCCGCGGCGCCCATGTTGCCGGGGTGCTGGGTGCCGACCAGGACGAATCGGATGCGGGAGGGAGCGGTTTCAAGGGACATGAACAGGCCAAACGCGAGCAGACAAGCCACAGATGGTAAACTGTGCGGCCGGCCTCTGCGCCGGGACCGCTCTTTTCCCCCGCCAGTACCCCCCACTCTGCCTTTCCGGGAGCTTTTCGCCATGCAGAAACCCGCCGTCACCGTCATGGTCAAGGCCGCCCGCCTCGCCGGCAACGTCCTGTTGCGCAACATCAACAAGCTCGAGGCGTTGAACGTCGTGCAGAAGGGGCGCATGGACTATGCCAGTGAAGTCGATGCGGATGCGGAAAAGGTCATCGTCAAGGAACTCAAGCGCGCCTATCCCGAGTACGGGATCATGGGCGAAGAAGGTGGCGTGCAGGGCGTGAACCGTTACATGTGGGTGATCGACCCGCTGGACGGCACCAGCAACTACCTGCGCGGCTTCCCGCACTACTGCGTCTCCATCGCGCTGGTCGAGAACGGCGAGCCGATCGATGCGGTGATCTTCGACCCGCTCCGCAATGAACTGTTCACCGCCAGCCGGGGTGCCGGCGCGGTCCTCAACGACCGCCGGATCCGCGTGGCCGACCGCAAGGACCTGGCCGGCGCGATGATCCACACCGGTTTCGCCCCGCGCGAGCGCCAGCGCACCAGCGCCCAGCTCAAGGCGGTGGACGCGCTGCTGGTACACGCCGAAGACGTGCGCCGCACCGGTTCGGCGGCCCTGGACCTGGCCTACGTGGCCTGCGGCCGTGCCGATGCCTACTTCGAGGCCGGCGTGAAGGCCTGGGACATCGCCGCCGGCGTGCTGCTGGTGCGCGAGGCCGGTGGCCGGGTCTGCGACTTCAAGGGCGCCACCCCGGCCCGCATGGACAGCCGCGGCCCGGAGACCCAGCAGATCGTGGCCGGCAACGTGAAGAACACCGACGTGCTGCAGAAGGTGCTGGTCAACACCGGCTATGCGGCCGAGTTCGACGCCAAGTTCTGATCCACCGCTTGTGCGACACCTCGACGACGGCGCCTTCGGGCGCCGTTGTTGTTTGGGTGGCCGGCCGTGGTGGCCGGCCTTGGTGGGTGGTCAGGGGGAGTAAGTGCAGGTGCGACGTCAACCGCCAGGTCAACCGCTGCGGATGTGCGCCCGGGTCGGGCTGGGCGCGGGTGGGTGAGGCCGCGGGGCACGCTGCAAGTACGTCCATGTAAGCTCCTTTTGCGCTATCCATGGCGCAAAACGGGCCCCGCGGCCTCACCCACCCGCGCCCCAGACAGTTGGCGGGTGGCTTTTTGCAGGCAAGACAAGACGAGAGACGCAGCGAATGGGGTTCGCTTGTCCTGGATCCGGTTGCGTGCCAGCAGATACACCCGCGCTCCTGGCGGTGGGCTTGGCGTTGGACGAAGAACCCCAAAAAGAACGCCCGGCCGAAGCCGGGCGTTTCCATTGCAGCGTCGCTGGCGCAGCAATCAGCTGACGGTGGCGCCTGCCGCCTTCAGCGCAGCGATGCGTTCTTCCAGCGGCGGGTGGCTCATGAACAGCTTCCTGGCGGTCGAACCGGCAATGCCGAAGGCCGCGATCTGGGTCGGCAGCGTGCTCTGGCCGTGGTTGAGCTTGAGCCGCTCCAGCGCGGCGATCATCTTCTGCCCGCCTGCCAGGTGCGCACCGCCGGCATCGGCGCGGAACTCGCGGTGGCGCGAGAACCACATCGAAATCACCGTCGCGCCGAGGCCGAACACCATCTCCAGCACGAACACGATGATGTAGTAGGCAAAGCCACGGCCGCCGCCCTCCCGGTTGCCCGAGATGGCGCTGTCGATGAAGCCGCCCACGATCCGTGCCAGCACGATCACGAACGTATTGAGCACGCCCTGCAGCAGCGCCATCGTGATCATGTCACCGTTGGCCACGTGCGCGATCTCGTGGCCCAGCACCGCTTCGGCCTCGTCCTCGCTCATGTTGTGCAGCAGCCCGGTGGACACCGCCACCAGCGCGTTGTTGCGGTTGGCGCCGGTGGCGAACGCGTTGATCTCCGGACCGTCATAGACCGCCACCTCCGGCATCCCGATCCCGGCCTCGCGGGCCTGGCGCTCCACCGTGGCCAGCAGCCAGCGCTCGGTCGGGTTGCGCGGCTCGGTGATCACCACCGCCCCGGTGGAGCGCTTGGCCATCCACTTGGACAGCAGCAGCGAAATGAACGAGCCGCCGAAACCGAAGATCGCGGCCATCACCAGCAGACCGCTCATCTGGTTGGGGTTCACGCCCAACAGCGACATCACGATGCCCGCCAGGACCAGCACGGCAACGTTGGTCAGAAGGAAGAGAGCAATGCGACTGAACATGGGGAAATGACGCTCATGGAGGTGGATGACTGCAAATCTGCGGGGACTTCAGGTTGAATTCAAGTCGCAAACTGACCGACGATTCATAGTTCATGTCCATGCCCCCCTATCGCGGCCGCTTCGCGCCCTCGCCCACCGGCCCCCTGCATCCCGGCTCCCTGCTGGCCGCCCTCGGCAGCTGGCTGCTCGCCCGTCACGCCGGCGGCCAGTGGCTGGTGCGCATCGAGGACGTCGACCCGCCGCGCACCGTGCCCGGCGCGGTCGACCAGCAGCTGGCCACCCTGGCCGCGCTGGGACTGGCCAGTGACGGTCCCATCGTCCACCAGAGCCAGCGCGATCGCCTCTACCGGCAGGCCCTGGAGCGCCTGCTGGCGGAAGGCAAGGCGTTTGCCTGCCATTGCAGCCGCAGCGAACTGGCCGACCAGCACGGCATTCACCATCACTGCGTGGCACGCAGCGCGCGGGCGCAACCGGCCATCCGCCTGCGCGTGCCGCCGGGCAGCACGGTGGCCTTCAGCGATGGGCTGCGCGGCCCGATCACCCAGGACGTGCATGCCCAGGTAGGCGATTTCGTGCTGCGCCGCGCCGACGGCTACTGGGCCTACCAGCTGGCCGTGGTGGTCGATGACGGCCAGCAATGCATCACCCACGTGGTCCGCGGTGCCGACCTGCTCGACTCCACGCCGCGCCAGATCCTGCTGCAGCGCGCGCTCGGCCTGCCCACGCCGGCCTACCTGCACCTGCCACTGCTGCTGGACGCGCACGGCCGCAAGCTGTCCAAGTCCGAGGCAGCCCACCCCCTCGACCCGGCCAGGCCGCTGCCCGCGCTGCGCCAGGCCTGGGCTGCGCTCGGCCAGGATCCGGCCGTACTGGCCGCGCACACCAGCACCACCCAGCTGCTGGCCAGCGCCTGCGAACACTTCGATCCGGCACGCCTGCCGCGCCACGACATCCCCGCCGCGGCGCCGGGCTGATACCCATCCCCGCGTCGATGTTGCAGAATCGCCTTCCCCCTTGTTGGCCCTGCCTTTCGGAGTAGCCGCTCATGACATCTCGCGTCGCACTGGTCACCGGCGGTACCGGCGGCATCGGTACCGCCATCTGCCAACGCCTGGCCGACCAGGGCCATCGGGTCGCCACCAATTACCGCGACGAAGCCAAGGCCATGGCCTGGCGCGAGAGCATGCTGGCCCGCGGCTGCGACGTGGCCATCTTCCCCGGCGACGTGGCCGACCCGGCGACCGCCGAGGCCATGGTCCACGCGGTGGAAACGGCGCTGGGCCCGATCGAAATCCTGGTCAACAACGCCGGCATCACCCGCGACACCACCTTCCATCGGATGCGCGCGGACCAGTGGCACGATGTGATCAACACCAACCTCAACTCGGTGTTCAACGTGACCCGCCCGGTCATCGAGGGCATGCGCCGCCGCGGCTGGGGCCGGGTGATCCAGATCAGCTCGATCAACGGCCTCAAGGGCCAGTATGGCCAGGCCAACTACGCCGCCGCCAAGGCCGGCATGCACGGCTTCACCATCTCCCTGGCGCGCGAGAACGCCGGCTTCGGGATCACCGTCAACACCATTTCACCCGGCTACGTGGCCACCGACATGGTGATGGCCGTGCCCGACGAAGTGCGCGCCAAGATCATCGCCGACATCCCCACCGGGCGCCTGGGCAAGCCGGAGGAAATCGCCTATGCGGTCGCCTTCCTGGTCAACGAGGAAGCCTCGTGGATCACCGGCTCGAACCTGGACATCAACGGCGGCCACCACATGGGCTGGTAAATGGGGCAGCGCCGACCGTTGGTCGGCTGCCTTTCTGCGCCGGACACGTGCACCGGACCAACCGCTGGCGCTACGGGATTTTCTCGAGAAAACGTTTGCAGGACGTTTTGCGCCTGCAGACCACGCGCCGATGACCGAATGCTGCACCCCGCGCAAATCCATGCTGCGCAACATGAAACCGCTCCTGTACCCCGCCGCATGGGCCTTCCGGCGGTTGCATGTGCTGCTGCACTGCGCCATGCTGCGCGCCTACTGTGATGAGTGACCGTTTCATGGCTGCGAACCGCATTATCAAGAAGTACCCGAACCGCCGGCTCTACGACACCGAGATCTCCAGTTACATCACCATCGAGGATGTGCGCCAGCTGATCCTCGACGGCGAAGACTTTGAAGTCCGTGACGCCAAGAGCGGCGACGACCTGACCCGTTCGGTGCTGCTGCAGATCATCGCCGACCAGGAACAGGACGGCGAACCGATGCTGTCCACCCAGCTGCTGAGCCAGCTGATCCGCTTCTATGGCGACTCGCTGCAGGGCTTCATGGGCAACTACCTGGAGCGCAGCATGCAGGTGTTCCTGGACCAGCAGCAGCAGTTCCGCCAGCAGATGGGCAACCTGCTCGGGCAGACCCCGTGGGCGATGATGAACCAGCTCACCGAGCGCAACCTGGAGCTGTGGCAGGACTTCCAGCGCAACATGGGCGCCGGCTTCGGCCCCCGCCCCGGCGGCACCTCCACCGGCACCGGCACCGGCAAGCCGGACACCCCGGCGCCCGGCGCGGGCAGCAAGACCCGCCGCTGAGTCCGACGGGGGTGCAACAAAAAAGGCGCAGCCCCACGGCCGCGCCTTTTTTCGTGCCGCCTTCTGCGCCGATCAGCGCTTGGGCTTGGCACACCCGGTGCAGACACGCTCGACGCTGAAGCCCTTGGCCTTGAGCTTGTCCACCACCCCGTCGTTGCCCAGCAGGTGCAGCGCCCCCACCACCACCAGCGTGCCGCCCTGGCCGGCCTGCAGGTACTGCTGCAGCTTGGGCACCCAGGCGTCGTTGCGGTCGGTGTTGATGCGCTTGTACAACTGCGGGTACTGCCCGCGCATCTGCGCGGCCATCGAGGTCCACAGCAGCTTGTCATCGCCGCGGCGCCAGGCGTCGTGCAGGCGACGGCCCTCGACATCGGCCTTGTCGGCCTGGTCCAGCGCCTCGGCCACCATCTGCTGCTGCTCCTGCAGCGACATCCCGGCCAGCACACCCACCTGCGTATCGATGTCTTCCAGACCGGCGGTCGGCTTGCCCGCGTTGGCCGCGCGCTCCATGAAATGACGATCCAGGCCCAGGTTGGGGTCCAGCCCCATCTTGGTGAACTGGCCCAGGGTGATGGTCAGCCCGACGAACCACGGCTTCATGCCCTGCAACTGCGCCAGCGGCAGCTTGTTCTCGGTGGCGTAGGCCTGCAGCTTGGTCCAGGTGGCCGCGTCCAGGTCGCGCTTGAGTTCGGTGCCATCGGTACGCACCGCCGCCTGCACCATCTTCTGCGCCAACTGCGGCGACTGCATGTCCTGCGGCGACAGTTCGAACACCACGCGCCTGGAGGCCGCGAAGGCCTGATC
>RCUH01000564.1_pt1 | contig 35748 bp, 33 predicted proteins | sample 2166191 | NCBI WGS metagenome assembly RCUH01 (sample SAMN09932848, study PRJNA488358) | compost metagenome | feature: garden; material: soil; isolation source: compost soil in an enriched community after 214 h of incubation | place: Germany: Experimental Botanical Garden Goettingen | collected... | reverse complement strand
CGCTTTTCTCCGCTTTGGCGCGGATCCATAGTTGTCGAGCCACATATTCACAGGTCTCAAAACAAGGATAGCGCCATGTCACTCGACACTCTCTTATCTACTCTTAGCAAGCTGCCCAACGAGGCGCAGCCCGAACTCGGCACCGAGCTCGAAGTCCTCTTGAACCGCCTCTGCACTGAATTCGTCAACTCAGTAGATGCCCACGACTACGCGAGGACCTTGAAAACCTTCGCCTCCGATGCCGTTGTAATCACGCCCGCAGGTGAATTTCAAGGTATCGCAGCGATCGAGAAGTTTCTACTCGCACGTCCTACCGCGATGGTGACGCGCCATTTCAGCAGCAATTTTCAGCTGACCAGTCACAACGGGAGTTCGGCGACCGGGATCTCCTACGTGGTCTGCTTCAAGCGCTTCACAGATCAGCCGGTTCCGGTCAAAACGCCACTCCCCATCGTGGCGGAGTACCACGACACGTACACCAGAACCATCGCAGGGTGGCGCATCCAGAAGCGCCGTATCCAAGGGATCTTCGACCCCGATCTTCAGTGACTTCAGATTTTTTTCGATCATGAAACTTCTCACCTTTCAGAACTCCGATGGACAACTCAGACTCGGAGCACTTCATGCAGACGGTGTGCTGGACTTGGCACGTCATCTACCCAGTCTCCCGGCCGATCTGCGCACGGTGATCGCCCAGTGGCAACGCTGGGAAGCACCGCTTCGCAGCTGCCTGGTCGAGCGAAAGTCGCCGGACATTGAGCTGCAGTCCGTGCGGCTGTGCGCACCGATTCCTCAACCTGGCAAGCTTCTGGGCACGGGGATGAACTACGCAGACCACATTGCGGAAACGGGTGCTCCGACCCCGACCGATCAAGTTTGGTTCTCCATGCCGTCGACTGCTATTAACGGCCCCTTCGACCCTATCCAGCGCCCCCGGGTGAGCGAAGCGTTGGACTACGAGGCGGAGTTGGTGATGGTGATCGGCCAGCGCTGCCGTCATGTGCCCATTGAGCGTGCACGCGAAGTGATCTTCGGCTACTGCGTTGGCAACGACGTGAGCGTGAGGGACTGGCAGCTTCGCACCAGCCAGGTATTCCTCGGGAAGTCGTTTGATACACACGCGCCGTTTGGACCTTGGCTCACGACAGCCGACGAGATCGAGGATCCACACGATCTTTCCATCCGATGCGTCGTCAATGGCGAAACGCGGCAGAACTCGAATACCCGAAACATGATCTTCAACTGCTTCGCGCAGATTGCTCACCTGAGCCAGGTCATGACGCTGGAACCAGGCGACGTCATCTTCACCGGAACGCCGGCTGGGGTCGGACTGGGGTATCGCCCGCCCCGCTACCTGCGCAACGGCGATGTGGTCCGCATCGAAATCGAGAAGCTCGGTGCCATTGAGGCCAAGATTCTGGACGAGGCGACGAGCTGAACGATGGCACGCTCTCGCTTTACGATCCCTCTTCCCAGCGCGATCGTTCGAGTCGTGCTGGCCGCCACACTGACCTCCTGGAGCGTCGGAGCCTTGGCCGACTTCCCAGAGAAGCCAGTCAAGATCATTCACGCCTACCCCGGCGCGCCTGTAGATGCTGCAGTGCGGCTCATGGCGGATCGGTTGTCGCAAGTATGGAAACAGCCAGTGCTGGTGGATACCAGACCGGGTGCCAGCGAGATCATTGCGGGCGATGCCGTGGCCAAGGCGGCACCGGATGGCTACACCTTGTTCGTTGGCTCTGAGGCGAACTTCACAAACAACCAGTACTTGTTTTCGAAGCTTCCCTTCGACCCCGAGCGTGATCTTGTGCCGATCACCGAGTTGTACGAGGTGCCCTTCTGCGTGATCGTGCCAACTGAGCTTCCAGCGCGCACCTTGCAGGAATTCGTCGGCCTCATGCAAAACAAGGGAAGCGCCTACATGTACGCCTCGACCGGCGCCGGCGGCCCCAACCATGTGGCTATGGAGGGCCTTCGGCGATCTCTGCGCTTTGAGATGACGCATGTGCCCTACAAGGTCGGGCCACAGCTGATGCAAGACCTGATTGCTGGGCGTGTCAGCGCACTGGTTGCCGGCGTTTATACGGCAGCCCCTCACGTGGAGAGCGGTCGATTGCGAGTACTGGCGGTCAGCGGCACGCAACGGCAGAAGGTATTGCCTCAAACACCCACCTTTGCTGAGGCGGGCTATCCGGGAGTGGACTTGCGCACCTTCGTGGGACTTGCCGCGCCGCGCGGAACTCCCGCGGCGGTGGTGGCCAAGATCCACAAGGACGTTGAGATCATTCTCAAGTCTGACGAGTTCCAGAAGAAGGTGGGGGATCCGTTCGGATATGTACCGGTCGGCAGCGATCCAGGCAAATTTGGCGCGTTTTTGAAGAGCAAACGCACCAGTGCAAAAGCCCAGATCGAGGAACTTCATCTGAAGATCGACTGACCACCCGCTATGCGATGACCGCCGCCTCGTCAAAATCCAAACGAGGCCCGCGCGGATAGTTTCCGGCGGGGTCGCCGTACCCCAGGTTGATCAGGAAGTTGGCATGCCAACGTCCGTCGGGAAAGAAAGCCTCGTTGAGCTTTGCTGCATCAAAGCCGCTCATCGGACCAGCATCCAACCCAAGCATGCGTGCCGCGACCATGAGGTACGCGCCTTGCAGGCTGCTGTTCCTGAGCGCGGTCTCTTGCGCCAATGGAGGCTGAGCGGCGAACAACTCCCTCGCACCCGGCATCGGGGTCAGACGGGGCAGAAACTCATAAAAGCGTGTGTCCTGCGCGACGATGACAGTAACGGGCGCCGCCATGGTCTTTTCGACGTTGTTCGGGAACAGCGCGTTCTTGAGCTTCTCCTTGGCGGCGGCGCTGCGAACAAAGACGTAGCGCGCAGGTTGAGAGTTGACGGATGTCGGACCCCATTTCGCAAGCTCGTATAGCCGCTGCATGTCCGCGTCTTCGACAGGCTTGTCGAGGAAGCGGTTGAAGGTGCGTGCGGACCGAAAGACCAGATCCAACGCCTCCGGTGAAGCCGTTTGGGGTGTTCCGCTGGTCACGGTGTTTCGTTCATCAAGCTCTTTGCTCATCTTCTATTCCATTGGGTAAAAAAAGTTTTCGCTGCACGAGCCTTCCGCGCAGCAACAAAGGCCTGCAAGGCCGTCACAGCACCTGCGCACCCGAATCGCTCGACAGCGCCGCCGTCGCCAGTCCAGCAGGCCTGATCACGACGGGGCAGGCGCCTCCGACTCAGACATCACCGTGCTCGTGACGACCGGCAGAAAGCTGACCTTCGGCAGAAATTTATAGCTTCATCAGTTTTTTCGGATTGGTGTTTATACTTATATCAATCGAAAACGGCTCGTCGCGCTGCCAATCGTTCCCGAGTGACAATCGAGTCCTCGAGAGCTGACCCGAATCCCAAAACGCGACCAATGAGCAAGACGACCGACAAGGCCAAGCGCCCCGCAGCATCAAAGCATTCGCCCGTCCCGAAGCGATCTGCCAGCTCGAACGCAAAGCCCGCGTCCTGTACTTCTCGGCATCAGCGCCTGATGGATGCCGCCGTCATTGAGTTCAGCGAACGTGGCTTTGATGGCGCCTCTGTCCTGTCCATCGCCAAGCGCGCAGGAGTGAAGCAACCACTGTTGAACTATCACTTCGGCGGCAAAGACGGACTCTGGCGTGCCGTAGTGGAAGAAGCTTACGCAGAGGCCACCCAAGCTCTCGAAGTGGTGAGAGCTAAAACTCATACGAAAGAGCCGGTTGCGCAGTTGCGCGAGGCACTACGCGCCTTCGCGATCATCAATGTCCTGCACCCGGCAGCTCACTCACTCGTCCTACGCGAGGTAGCACAGGCTGGGCCGCGGCTGGACTGGCTGGTTGAGACTTACATGCGCCCTTTTCACAACGTGGTGGATGGGCTGTTGGCGGAGTGCCATAAGGCGGGCCTGATCAAGCCCTACCCCCGCGAGTACACCAGCGTGATGATGACCCACATCCTTACGGCCGTGCAGTCATCAACGCACCTGATAAAGATGCTCTACAACGTCGAGCCGATGCGACCTGAGGCTGCAGAACAGCATGCCGAACAGGTCATCGATCTTCTATTCCACGGGATGTTGGTGCGACCCGAGCGTTGACACGCACACCTCTCGACTGACATCACCACTGCCTACAACTATCCTTGATCGGGTCGACCGCGATGTGTCGCGGCTTGCTGTAACGAGGCCTGTATCAGATCGCCCGGGGTGTAGCCCAAAGTTCGTCGAAACCAGCGCGTGAAGTGTGCCTGGTCGGCGAACCCACAATCGACGGCCACTGAAGCCACTGGCTCACCGCTCAGCACCATGTGCTTCGCCCGGTGCAGGCGAACGGCACGCAAATAGTCAGCCGGCGCCATGCCGATCCACTGCTTCAGCACCCTGTGAATTCGTTCGCGACTGACACCGCACTGGCTAGCCAAGCCGGAGACGGTCTGCTCACCACCAAGAATGGCAGACTGCACTCGCTCGAGCAATGCGCGCACGGTATCGGTTGGAATAGCCTCAGCTGAGGCACAGGGCTGCGGCTGTAGTGCCTGAGCAAGGGCTGGCACTGCGCGGCGCAGCCAAGCCTGCACAGTTTCCGGCGAACTCAGGTGACGCGCCTCGCGCGCCAGCGCGGGAGCCTGGATCGATCCGCTGCGTGCAGGCCCGGTGATGCCTGTTTGTTCCAACCAAGCACCCGGTACGTACAGCATCACCACCAGCACGGAGGCACTATCGGGTCGGGCAGTGAGTGCGCCCGTGTGAACAATTCCCGGTGCAATCGCGACGAGGTCACCTGCACGAACCAAGATGGAGTGACCTGCCACGCTGCTAAGGCACTCGCCCTCTACGACGGCGCCAAAAGTCCATTCTTCATGCCAATGGGGGACCCACTCCTGCCCATGCTGATGATGCCGCACCTGCTCCAAATCGAACAAGCGCAGTCGCCGAACTTCGGATCGATTCAACACCACAATGGCAGGCTACCAGTCATGCGGTTCACCCAGCGCTTCGGCCCGGCCAACCCAATTCCAAGCATCAGCTCATCGGCATGTGCAGACTGACTATGGCGATGCCGGTATTCGCCCCACTCATGGATAGCTTGCGCATAGGCGGGGAACAGCGACAGTATGCCGCCATCCATGACCGCACCACCTGCAAGTTGCTTCATCAAAGTACTCATTGCGACCGACTCAGCGCGGAGAATCGCGATCGGCAAGTGGGATGGGGCCACCGATTTCAATCCTGTCGCGTCCACAAGTGACCGCCCCGTCTGGTTCGCGCTTGAGGCGGCCAGGCCTGCAGCGATGCACGAAGCGATGTTGGCCGCCGGACCAGGCATCAGCCCCGCCGACAGCACTATCACGACCTTATCCAACACCGAGGATACTTTTTCCTCAGGCATCGCGTGCTCCGTTCACTGTGAGTCCAACCCAGCCGGCACTGGCATCCTCCGCCTGGATATCCCCGAGCAGCCCGATGTCCTCCTCAGGGTGAGGTGTCAGGCGCAACGATGCTTTGGCTTGGTGCCAGTCGCTGCCGATTCGCTGGCCAATGTCAGGCTTTACAAGCACCAAGTCGGGTAGTTGCTGCGGTTTTCTCAGGTCTGGCCAGCCGACGGCACCGATCGTGGGCAGTGCCAGAAAGCCCATCGGACGGCCTGCCTGCCCTGTCAGAGTGGCCTGAGCTTCGAATACCCGGCGCTCCTTCACCGCCAGGCTGGCCCCCAATCGACTGCCCGCGATCATCGGCGCGGCAGCGGGGTGCTCGAGCGGCAAGCTGCGCGTGAGCCAGGTGCTACCCATCTTCTTTGGCCACCCTTGCAACAGACCGCGCAGCAAGGAAATATCTTGATCCACCCAGATCGCGGGGCAATACATCGAACGACTTCCGTCCGGACGTTCAATTTCGAGTACCACGATGGTCTCGCGATACTGAGCCAATACCGGGTCTAGTAGTTCATGGCCGTCGGTGCAAGCCTGCCAATCAGCAAAGTGGACACACCCCGTCCCCACGAGCTTCCCAGCCTCGGGCGGCACAAGAGGCGCCGCAGTCGAGGCATCGAAGCGAAATGCGACGTTCAACAGCCAACCGGCATAGTGCCATGGTGGTCTCGGGACCAGAGAAGAACGGCCGGTAGCGGTAAAGGGAGCGGTGAAGCTTTGATGAGGCCATGTGGTGGAGTTCATGGCGCCGATAGTGCCGACGCCTACGCTCCCCGCCTAGAACGGATGTGAACCTACAGCGTGATCAAGAAGCAGATCCAGCCCGCGTATCCATCGCCTCGGGCGTGGGGGATCATCGCAGGCGCGCAAGCTACTCAATATTGCGGACGACACCAAGCCAGGGCGAGCCGCAGGTGGACGCATTGCGATGGATACTTAGGGAAAACGGCTTGCCAGCCCCGCGATGTCCGCGCGAACTTGCCGCGACGCGCTGCTTCAACTCCACCGATGGAACGCCCAATCTCGCTCGACCAGCTCGATTTTCGATTGCTCAAGGTCTTCGTGGCCCTCTTTCGCGAGGGGCATGTCGGACGAGCCGCTGATGCCCTAGGCATGTCCCAACCGGTCGTTTCGACGCAGCTGGCCCGTCTGCGGCGCATCGCAGGAGATCCGCTGTTCGTGCGAACTGCGCGCGGCATGCAGCCCAGCGCGCTGGCGCTGCGATGGTCAGACCCCGTGGCCTCCGCGCTGCAGGCCCTGGAGCGGGCACTTAACGCACCGTCGGCGTTCGATGCCGCCCAATCGCAAAGGACCTTCGTCGTTTACATGACAGACGTGGGCCAGACCCTCATGCTGAATCGCCTGATCTCGCGGCTCGAAGCCGTCGCACCGAGTGTGAGGCTGCGCGTGATCGGTGCATGGCAAGGCGCCCTTGTGGACCGACTGAACGACGGCAGTATCGACATCGCCTTTGGATGGATTCCCCAGCTCAAGGCACTCAAATCGAGCTCACCACTGTTCAAGGACCGATATGTGGGTGTGTGCGATGCGTCGGCGACGCTGCCTTCCGTGGCCGCGCAGCGGCGCTTCGCCCTCGCGGACATCCCCGGCTCCGCCCACCAGGTCGTGGTGGAGCGGTTTCGCGCAAAGGGACTGGATGCGACCGTGACCGCGCCGAATTTCTTCATGCTGCCGGAGCTTCTCACAGGGACCTCCCTCGTCGCAGTGGTTCCTGAGCGTCTGGTGATGCTGTTGAACCAGCAGCGCGTGGTTCCGCTATGCACCATCGAGCTGCCCGTGAAACTCCCCACGATCGCAATCCAGGTGCATTGGTCGACCGGGACTTGGCGTGACAAAGGGGTCGATTGGTTGCGCGACCAGGTCGTTGCAGCAGCGGGCGACCTCCCTGCGCTCGCCCGGCACTGAAGCGTTCAGCTGTCCTATTTATTGCTGCGCGGCACGGCGCACGGGGATGGCCGGGATTCGGGCCTGCGGCAGGCAAGCCGCGAGCAGAGCCAATGCCGCGAGGCCTGCGCCAGCCATGCAGACGCCCTGCCAGCCTGCCACCGAAAAAAGCCATGAGGCCAACAGCGAACCGACCGCTGCGCCGACGAAGTTGCCGGTCATGATCCCCGCCGTCAGGCGACTGCGCGCCTCGGGGGCCAGGTGGTAAATCGCGCTCATGTTGGTGACGTGACCGGCTTGGATCGCGAGGTCCAGCAGGACGACGCCGATCACCAATCCCCAGAGATGGTGCTGTCCCCAGGCGAGCGGTAGCCATGCCGCGAGCAGAAGGACTAGGCCGAGCACGGTGGACCGGTTGCCGTGCCCGCGGTCAACCCACTGCCCGACTCGACTGGCAAGCAGGGCCCCAGCGGCGCCTGCCAAGCCGAAAAGCCCGATCGCGGAGCTGGTGTAGCTGTAGGGCGGCTGCGCGAGCAGGAAAGTGAGTGGGATCCATAGCATGCTGAAGGAGCAGAACAACAGCATGCCCAGCAACGAGCGCCCGCGAAACAACGGCTCCTCGATGTAGAGGCGGAACATGGAGGCGATCAGTCGTGGGTAGCTCAGCGTGGCCGGGTTACGGCTGCGGGGCAGCGAGAGCTGCAGCGCCGCAGCCATGGCGACCATGGACACTGCCGCGACCCCGTAGACCGCGCGCCAGCCCGCCACATCCGCCAGGATGCCTGCGACCGCTCGTGCCAGGAGCACGCCGAGCAATAGCCCGCTCATCATGGTTCCGACGATCTTTCCCCGCTCGTGCGGCGCGGCCAGCAGAGCGGCGAAGGGCAACAGGATTTGTGCCACGACCGACGAAATCCCTGCCACGGCCGTACCCAGAAGAACCAGTGTGATGTGCCCCGCCGTTGCCGTGAGCGTCAACCCTGCGGCCGTCATGAGCATCATGAGAACGATCAGCCTGCGTCGTTCGGCGATGTCACCCAACGGAACAATCAGCAGCAGGCCGAGGGCGTAGCTCAGCTGAGCAGCGGTCGCGATGCCGCCGGCCGCAGTGGTCGAGAGATCGAACTCCGCTGCGATCCGATGCAGCAGCGGCTGGGCGTAGTAGTTGCTGGCGACGGAAAGACCGATGGTGCTGGCCAGCAGCAAGACGAGCCACGGGCTCAGAGGAGAAGATGCAGTCGCTGTGTCAGTCGATCGGGACGGGGTGGTCATTCGTGGGCTCGCGGGAAATGCCCAATCTATGCGTCCACCACCAGGGGATCAATTCAGGAACTGTGATCTTCGTTATCCGCAAATACAGATCATCGTCTCAGTAGAGCGCATGCCGCCATCCAGCGGGGAATGGCTCCGAACGTCTGCTGTGGACGTGCTGCGCGCCTCTACGCAGGCAGATGGCACCAGGAGCTTCGGAGGGCAAGCGGAAAGAGCTCTGCGCTTCAAAGGGATGCGACGCAGATGTGGCTGTTGATCTCGCCAATTCCTTGAGTCAGAAGCTGTCGCCGGGATGACGGACTGATGCTCAAGGCGCAGCCGTGCAACCTTCTGGTTTGAACACACGGGCGGTAGAGCCAGGATATTTCTCTGATGTCGCTGCCGACCTCGATGGGCGTGGGAGCAATGCTCCGCCGCAATTTGGACAGATCCCAGCGAGACGTCTGTTTGAGCAATCGCTACAAAACGTGCACTCAAAAGAACAGATCCGGGCATCAGCTGAATCTGGGGGTAGATCTCGGTCGCAGCACTCACACCCGGGACGCATTTGAAGCATGGCAAAACCTCAGAAGTCTTGGTCGATGAAGCTTAAACGAAGAAGAGTCGATTGACGATGAAGAGCGGATCCTCTTGACTGGTACTCGAACAGTTCACGCGACAGCGAAGCCGACGCTAGACGATCTTGCGAAACCGTCTGGCTGCACCCAATCGCATTCGGACCTCATCGCCCGGTTCAAACCCGCACCGAAGATAGAACGAACCAGCGTGGGGATTCCCTGTGACGTGGAGTACCGACACACCTTGACGCCAGGCGGAATCGACACAGTAGTCGACCAGCGCCCTCCGATCCCGTGGCGCCACATATCCGGGTCAACAAACAGTCCATCAAGTTCCGCACTGGCATCGTCGTTAGGCAGAACGACAGCGAATCCTGCAATGGCAGCGTTGACTTCCGCCACGAACACCCGGTTGTCAATGATCTGGGCCAAGGGCAAGTCGACTGCGTCTGGGGCGGACTGGATTGCTTCGCGATCACCGGGGTTGGCGAGCGACGCGCGCAGCTGCAAATCTTCCAGCGAACCATGCTCCGAAGGAATTGCAGGGCGAATATGAATCTGTGTTTCTTTCATCCGAATGGCCGGACGGTCTAACTTGGGACGACCGCAAGCTTATGTGCTGGCACGTCAGCGCAGGCCGTCCCCCACGCTTTCGGCCGGATCAGTGGTCATCATGAGGTTCAGCAAGCCGGGAAAAACGAATGCGTAACGTCGCCGGCTCTTTCGAAATTTCTTCTCGATCGCAGATCATCTCAGCGCCGATCTACGGCGTTTGGCTCAGCCACGAGGTCGCGTTTTGTTCACCAAATGCACCAGCAGATGAAATAACTCATCTCTTTGCTCTGCACTGAAGTTTTCGAGCAACTCCGCTTGTACTCGGTCCAGCACCGGAGCGACCTGCCTGGCAGATTCTGCACCGCGCTCGGTGAGGAAAACTTCGACGGCTCGCCGATCCGAAGGTGAACGCTGCCTGCGGCAAAGACCTTTACGCTCCAGACGGTCAACAAGCCGTGTCATGCCAGCCGAATGCACGTCACAGAATCTAGCCAGTTCAATCACCCGGAGCGGGCCGTGCAGAAGCAAATAGTGCAATGGCCGCCACTGAGATTCTGTTGGTCCATCGATATCGCGCAACCGCGCGTTCACGGCCGAGCTCGCCAGCGCAAGGATTCTTCGAATTAGCAGGCCCAGATCTTCCTGGACGTCATAACCGTGTACGCCAGTAGATGGGGATTCGAGTTTATCCATGCCTGTTGCTAGAGCGTCGGGAACCGCCCCCAGGGATCCGACGAGCCCGCGAGCAGAACAGGTCAACCTCACGGTACAAGTCGCCAGCCGCTTTCATGCCTCACTGTCGCCCAGCAGTTCCGGTTTCTGAAACGTAGCCCCCCAAAAAGACCTGCAAAGCGCGTCGCGTCGCCTCACCCAACTGCTTCCGAGTCAATGGCCCCTGGATACCGAGAAGGCTGGGGGTGACAGTCTCCGACTGCAGCAACGCCATCAGATGCTGGGCCGCCACCTGCGAGTCGGCTACGCGCAGTCGACCCATACGCATCTGCTGCTCCAAGAAGCCCGCGAGTTCAGTGATCCCCTTTTTTGGTCCGCCCTCGTAGAAGAGCCGTCCGATGTCGGTACGGCCGGACTCTGCAATCACGGCCCTCTGCGCTTGAATGACTTCCTGCGAGCACACCACGGCCAGGACTTTCTCTCCGAAGCGCTGCAGCACGCGCTCGAGGTCGTCTTCTCCTTCCTGCCCCAGCGCCGCGAAGATCGGATCAAAGTGGCTCTTCGCCGCGCCGTGAATCACCGCGACGAACAACTCCTCCTTGGAGCCGAAGTACCCGTACAGGGTGGCCCTTGAGCCACCCACACGTGCAGCGATCTCCACCATGGAGGCGCCCTCAAACCCCAGTTCCCTGAAGACTTCCGACGCCACCTGGACGATGGCATCGCGCTTTGCCTCGGTTTTTACTCGCATCACGTGCCCCTTCAATCTTGAACATGAGTGTTCATTATTAATGGACAACTCCTAGAAGTCAAAGTACATTTCAGTACAGTACTGTCCATTTAACCAACCGCCAGGTACCTCATTGCCAGGCCTTCCCAGGAGAATTTCCATGCGCCCTCCTTTCACCTACTGCCTGACCTTCGCCGCGGCCGTCACGTCAGCTTGCATGCTGGTTGCTTGCGGCAAGCCGCCGGGCGGCCCTCCGCCGGCGCCCGGCATGCCCGTGGTCGGCGTAGTCACAGTGCAACCGCAGCACATCTCCATCACGACCGAGTTGCCTGGGCGCACCGTGCCCTTCCTGATCGCCGATGTGCGACCGCAGGTAGGAGGCATCGTGAAGTCCCGCAAGTTCCGAGAAGGCAGCGACGTGAGGGCGGGCGCGGTGCTCTATCAGATTGACCCAGCCACGTACCAGGCAACCTACGAGAACAATCTCGCTGCGCTAGCCAAGGCGCAGGCCAGCCTCGGCACCACGCGCCTGAAGGCGGAGCGCTATAAGGAACTGGTCGCCATCAAGGCGGTGAGCCAGCAGGACTACGACGATGCCGCGGCCTCGCTACAGCAAGGCGAGGCCGATGTCGCTGCGGCCAAGGCCAATCTCGAGACGAGCCGCATCAATCTCGCCTACGCGACCATCGATGCGCCGATCTCGGGCCGTATCGGCAAGTCGACGGTCACGCCTGGTGCATTGGTTACAGCCAGCCAGGCGACGGCCCTCGCGACCATCCAGCAGCTCGATCCGATCTACGTCGACGTGACGCAATCCAGCGCGGCAATGCTTCAGCTCAAGCAGGCGATGGCACGCGGTGAACTCCAGAAGAGCGGTGCGAACAGCGCCCGGGTGCAACTGATGCTGGAGGACGGCAGCACGTATCCACTCGAAGGCAAGCTCGAGTTTTCGGACGTCACTGTGGACCAGAACACCGGCGCCATCACGCTGCGCGCCGTGTTCCCCAATCCCAACGCCGATCTATTGCCCGGCATGTACGTGCGCGCAGTGTTGCAGGAGGGTGTGAAGGAACAGGCGCTCATGGTGCCGCAGCAGGCGGTATCGCGCGACGGTGCCGGCAAGCCGATGGCCTACGTGGTAGACGCCCAGAACAAGCTGCAGCGGCGCGCGCTCGAGACCGAACGCGCCATCGGCGACCAGTGGCTGGTACGCAGCGGCCTCAAGGCCGGCGACAAGCTGGTAGTGGATGGTCAACAGCGCGCGGCACAAGGCGTCGAGGTGAAGATAGTGCCATGGAACCCCAAGTCGGGGACCGGCACCGAAATAGCCAAGGCCGCTCATGCCGAGCCTGCCGGCGCGGCCAACTGATCAAGAGAGACCGCCATGGCACGTTTCTTCATTGACCGCCCCATCTTCGCGTGGGTCCTTGCAATTATCGTGATGCTGGGCGGCGTCATGTCCATCGCCACGCTGCCGATCGCGCAGTACCCGAGCATTGCGCCGCCCGCTATCGCCATCACCGCCAACTACCCGGGGGCTTCCGCCAAGACGTTGGAAGACACCGTTACCCAGGTCATCGAGCAGAAGATGAAGGGGTTGGATCGGCTCAGCTACATGGCCTCGACCAGTGAGTCGTCCGGCTCAGTCACCATCACGCTCACTTTCGAGAACGGCACCGATCCCGACACCGCGCAGGTGCAGGTGCAGAACAAGCTCGCGCTGGCCACGCCTCTGCTGCCGCAGGAAGTCCAGCAGCAAGGCGTCACCGTCACGAAGTCGGCCATCAACTTCCTGAACGTGCTGGCCTTCACTTCCGAGGATGGCAGCATGAACGGCTCCGACCTGTCGGACTACGTGGCCGCGAACGTGCAGGACGCCATCAGCCGCGTCGAGGGCGTAGGCGACACCACGCTCTTCGGCTCGCAATATGCGATGCGCGTGTGGCTCGACCCGAACAAGCTCGCCAACTTCAACCTCACGCCTCTGGACGTGAAGAACGCGATCCAGGCGCAGAACGCGCAGGTATCAGCCGGCCAGCTCGGCGGCATGCCTGCAGCGGACAACCAACAGATCAATGCGACCATCACCTCGCAAACACGCCTGAGGACCGCGCAGGAGTTCGAAGACATCCTGTTGCGCACGCAAACCAACGGCGCCCAGGTCCGCCTGCGCGACGTCGCTCGCATCGAGCTGGGCGGTGAGTCGTACAACACGATCGGCCGATACAACGGAAAACCGGCCGCTGGTCTGGCCATCAAGCTGGCCGCTGGCGCCAACGCGCTCAATACGGTCAAGGCCATCGATACGCGGGTGGCCGAGCTGGAGAAGTTCTTTCCGCAGGGCATGAAGGTGCAAAAGCCCTACGACACAACGCCCTTCGTGCGGATCTCCATCGAAGAAGTGGTGCGGACACTGATCGAGGCCGTGGTGCTGGTGTTCCTGGTGATGTACCTGTTCATGCAGAACTTCCGCGCCACGCTGATCCCAACCATCGCCGTGCCAGTGGTGCTGCTCGGCACCTTCGGCGTGCTCGCGGCCTTCGGCTTCACCATCAACACCCTGACGATGTTCGCGATGGTGCTGGCCATCGGCCTGTTGGTGGACGACGCGATCGTGGTAGTCGAGAACGTCGAGCGCGTGATGACTGAGGAGGGTCTCTCGCCGAAGGAGGCCACGCGCAAGTCTATGGACCAGATCACCAGCGCGCTGGTGGGCGTGGCCCTGGTGCTGGCAGCGGTGTTCGTGCCGATGGCTTTCTTCGGTGGCTCCACGGGCGTGATCTACCGGCAGTTTTCGATCACCATCGTCTCGGCGATGACGCTGTCTGTCCTCGTAGCGCTGGTGCTCACGCCGGCCCTGTGCGCGACACTTCTCAAGCCGGTGCACAAGGGCCACACGATGGCGACCACCGGCTTCTTCGGCTGGTTCAACCGCAGCTTCGACCGTGGAAACCTTCGCTACCAGGGCATCGTGCGACACATGCTGGGCAAGGGCTGGCGCTACATGGTCGTGTACGCGGTTCTGCTAGCGGCAGTGGTTTTCGGCTTCATGAAGCTGCCGGTCGGCTTCCTGCCTGACGAGGATCAGGGGTCGATGTTTGCGCTGGTTCAGTTGCCGCCGGGCGCGACAAACGCACGCACGGCAGAAGTGATCCAGCAGGTGGAGCATCACTTCCTCGTCGACCAGAAGGATGCAGTTTCGGGAATCTTCACGATTGCGGGCTTCAGCTTCGCGGGCAGCGGGCAGAACACGGGTTTTGCATTCATCAAGCTCAAGCCCTGGGACGAGCGCAAGGGCGAAGCACTGAGCGTGACGGGAGTTGCCGCGAAAGCGGGCGCTTTCTTCAACACGATCCGAGATGCGAAGGTGTTCGCCTTCGCGCCGCCGGCAGTGGCAGAGCTCGGCAACGCGACCGGCTTCGACCTGATGCTGCAGGACCGCGCCAACCTCGGGCATGAGGCATTGATGCAAGCGCGCAACCAGTTGCTCGCCACCCTCAGCAAGGACAAGCGCCTGGTGGCCGTACGACCCAATGGCCTGGATGACGCCCCCGAGTTCAGGCTCGAAGTTGACCCGCACAAGGCACAGGCTCAGGGGCTTTCGATGGCGGACATCAACAACACCTTTTCGGCGGCATGGGGCAGTAGCTACGTTAATGACTTCATCGACAAGGGGCGTGTGAAGAAAGTGATGCTTCAGGCTGATGCCCAGTACCGCATGCTGCCCAGCGACATCGATCGTTGGCATGTGCGTAACAGCGCCGGGACGATGGTGCCCTTTACCTCGTTCGCCAAGGCGAGCTGGAGCTCTGGCTCACCTCGCCTGGAGCGCTACAACGGGGTCCCCTCCGTGGAAATCTTGGGTATGGCATTGCCGGGGGCAGCATCCAGTGGCGAGGCGCTTGCCATCGTAGAAGCGGCGGTGGCGCAGTTGCCGCCGGGTATTGGCTACGAATGGACTGGCCTGTCCCGCCAGGAGAAGGCATCCAGCGGCCAGACCGGCCTGCTCTATGCGCTATCGATCCTGATCGTGTTCCTGTGCCTTGCCGCGCTCTATGAGAGCTGGGCCGTTCCGTTCTCAGTGATCCTGGTCGTGCCGCTCGGCGTGCTGGGGACGCTGATCGGTGCGATCCTGACGTGGAAGATGAACGACGTCTATTTTCAGGTGGGCCTGCTCACCACGATCGGGCTCGCATCGAAGAACGCCATCCTGATCGTCGAGTTCGCGAAGGACCTTCACGCGCAGGGCAAGGGGCTGGTCGAGTCCGCACTGGAAGCGGCGCGCCTTCGCCTGCGCCCCATCCTCATGACATCTCTGGCCTTCATCCTCGGTGTGCTGCCGCTGGTGTTGGGCAGCGGCGCCGGGGCAGGCGCGCAGCATGCACTGGGCACGGCAGTGATCGGCGGCATGCTGTCCGGCACTGTGCTCGCGATCTTCTTCGTGCCACTTTTCTTCGTGCTGGTGCGGGGCCTCTTCAAGGGCGGTTCCGCCGCCACTCCTGCCGCGCCCGCAACGCATGCACAACCGGCCCCGGCCGCATCCTGAGGCATACGCCATGAAACTCTTTCGCCTTGCGCCGCTCACGCTCGCCGCCCTGATGGCCGGCTGCAGCCTGATGCCCGCCTACCAACAGCCCGCAGCTCCCGTGCCCGGAAAGTTCGCCGGCGACACGACGGGAGCCGACACTGCATCGATGCCAGTTTCTGATCTCGGCTGGCGCGATGTCTTCACCGATCCGTCGCTGCAGCGCGTAATCGAGATGAGCCTTGCCAACAATCGCGACCTGCGCGTGGCAGTGCTGAACATTGAGAAAGCGCGCGCCCAATACCGGGTGCAGGACGCTGCACTCTTTCCCACCGTCAACGCCAGCGCGGGCGGCAGCGGCAGCCGCACACCGGCCAGCCTGTCGTCCACGGGCAAGGCGCTCACCGCGCACCAGTACAGCGCCTCGCTGGGATTCAGCTCCTACGAGATCGATCTGTTCGGCCGCGTGCGAAGCCTGAGCGCACAAGCACTGCAGCAGTTCCTCTCCACGACCGAGGCTCGCCGAAGCACGCAGATCAGCTTGGTGGCCGAGGTGGCAACCAGCTATCTCACGCTCGCCGCGGATCAGGATCGGCTGAAACTCGCGCGCGACACACTACAAAGCCAGAGTGACTCCTACCGCCTCAACCAGCGCAGCTTCGAGCTGGGCGTGGCCTCGGCGCTCACGCTGAGCCAGGCGCAGACCAGTGTCGACAGCGCGCGCGTGGACGTCGAACGCTACACCTCGCAAGTAGCGCAGGACCGCAATGCACTGATGCTGCTCGTGGGCACCGAAGTGCCGGAAGAACTGTTGCCTCAGGCCCTGGCTGACGGCGCAACTGCGGCAGCAAACCCGCTGTCCAATATCCCGGCGGGGCTTCCCTCGGAGCTCTTGCAGCGTCGTCCCGACATCCTGCAGGCCGAGCGCGACCTCAAGGCGGCCAATGCCTACATTGGCGCGGCGCGCGCGGCCTTCTATCCGAGCATTCGTCTCACCGCTTTGGCCGGCGCTTCGAGCAGCCAGCTCTCGGATCTGTTCAAGGGCGGCTCGGGTAGCTGGAGCTTCGCGCCGCAAATCACGCTGCCGATCTTTGACGGTGGCGCCAACCGCGCAAACCTCGAGATCGCCACGGTAAGCCGCGACATTTCGGTGGCGCAGTACGAGAAGGCGATTCAGACAGCATTTCGCGAAGTCTCGGATGCCCTGGCGCAACGCAGCACGCTCGGGCGCCAGCTCGAGGCGCAGCAGTCGCTGGTGAATGCGACGACGGAGAGCTACCTGCTTTCGGAGGCGCGCTTCCGGCGCGGTGTGGATAGCTACCTGAACGTGCTCGACTCGCAGCGCTCGCTCTATTCCGCCCAGCAGAACCTGATCGGCACCCGACTGTCGCGCCTAACTAACCTGGTGACCTTCTACAAGACACTGGGCGGCGGATGGCTCGAATCCACAGGCGATCCCGTGGCCGCCACAGCGTCACACCAGGCCTCCTGAGTCGATAGAACAGGCCGGCATCCCGCAAGCGGCGCCACCGCCGGCGTTAGAGCGCCTCGCCGACGACCCAACGGCAGGGATCGCATGAAGCGGATATCAACGTGACCCTGCCAGGTGTGGGTGACGCATTCTGGCGACTTGTGGCAGGCCTGGGCGTCACCTGCAGACCCATGGGGGATCCAAGACTTTGGCCGACATTGCCCGATGAACAGCGTTGGCTACGACCATCCTGGCGAATGCACCAGGCGCCGGACCAATTGCCGGCGAGCCAACGCCCGCTCAGGACCTGTTCGCCGCGACCAAGGCGGCCAAGTTTCGCTTTTGCTCCGCGAGAATCCCCGACAGTGTCGTCCGTGGGCCCACCGGCTCATTGCTGGTGACGATGATCCCCATTCCGTTCACGATAGTGGTGGACATCGTCTGCACCAAGAGTGTCGGCTTCGTGTTCCCGCTTACCGTGACCGTGCCAAGGATGAAGAGGCCGCTTGGGTCAACGTCTGCGATCCCGACCTCCTTGCGCTCTGCGACATTCGGCAGAGACTGCGTCCGCATCCACGCATCGACCTGAGCGCGGACTTGGTCCCGCTCGGATGCGAGCCCGGCCCCTCCGACAACAAGATCCCTACGGGTCTGCTTCATTGGAGCAGGCTTGCCATCTTTCAGCATGAGAGCAACCGAGCCGAAGGCAACCCCGCCAGGACCATGAGGATTCTTGCGCAAGGCGGGGAGAGCCTCACATTCAACGAAAGCGAAAAGCAGCCCGAGGTCTGGGCTTAGGTCCGGCGCGATGGCCTTGCGCATCACGGCGTCTGGTCCGCTTTCCTCGAGCTTGCAGAAGCCAGGTGGAATCGGGACCTCGAGGCTGCGCCCATCAAAGGAAAACTTCTCTGCTGCCGTGCTCACTGCAAACAAGGCCAGTCCCAGTCCTGCGACCACCGCCCGCGCCCATCCACGCCTCTTCATCTTTTGCTTCGTCATCCTTGAGTCCTATTCCTCGCAGCGGAGGGTACAAATTCCTTCGAAGCAAGGCGAGTGAGCGTATCCCAGAAGTAGTGGGCAGGTGGTTTGTCGACAGGAGGCTGACGACCGGCGCGTAGTAGCGGTGCGTTAAGCGGGGGCAACCGGGCTTCGTGCTTTCACATTCGGTGCAATGAAGCTCGATCAAGCCGAAAGAGGATGCCTGCAAGCCTAGATATACCGACCGGTTCATTGATGGCAGCAGACCGAACTCGCGGGTAGGATCTTGGCATTCGTAGTAGTAGCTGGCGAACGCTTGGCGTTGTATCTGGATCACCCAAGAGTGCGGCCAGATTAAAACGACCTCTCGTCAGTCCTTTTCGTCAAGGAAGAACTGAGGATTCATGACTTCAAGCCGTGTGCTTTTGAAATGGACGGATGAACAAAATGCCATCCGCGCGAGTAGAAGTAACCGGATCATCGTTGAGGCCAATGCGGGCGCTGCGAAGACGACAACCGCGGCTTTTACGATTGCGGGCCTCATTGAACGAGGTGCGAATCCCAAGAAAATTCTCTCCTTGAGCTTTACCGGGCCAGGCGTGCAAGCGTTTGAAGCGGCCTTTGCGCGAGTTGGTCTTTCCAGGGACATCGCTCGGCAGTTGCCCGTAGGCACAGTCGAAGACTTCTGTGCTTCAAGGCTTCAACGGCTCGAAGGAAGCGGAGTTCGACGCAACGAGAGGGCCGAGGACGTTGCGAGAGCGGTCATTGCTGCAATTGCAGTTGCCAGAGAGCGGGCTGAGGGACGATTCCCAGGGGAATTCTCCCTGCATGGCTCGGGGGAGCTGGCGGTCGAAGGACTCCTCGAAGAGTTCGGTCAGATCAAAGGGTCAATGGCTCTCCAGCGCGCTGGCGAGTATTTCTCCCTAACACCTCAGACTGCATCCGATCTAGGGTTCAGTTTCACGACCCTTTCTGTATTCAGAGAATACGAGCGTGAGCGGACAGCCTTTCTGGACGGAGAGGGTGAACAGGCGAGATTCCGCTACCAGGGTGATGCCACCTATGACTTGGCTCGGCTACTTCTCTCAGACGACCCCCCGTTTTCATCTGAGAACCATCCGCTATGGGTTGGCGCGGAGGCCGTGGTGTTTGACGAAATGCACGACTGCAACTGGGCCATCTTCACAGTTCTGAAGACGCTACTGGAAGTCAACGACGGCTGCGCTTTCCTTGGCGTCGGCGATAGAGATCAGGTGATCCACGCAAAGGACGGTGCCGATTCCTACTTCATGAAGGATGGATTCGATATCGAGATCGGTGAGCCCAAACGTTTGCCGCTCACCCTGACTCACCGCTTCGGCGAATCGTTGGCACGGCCACTTGGCAGTTTCTCGGGAAAAGCCTATGCCGCGAACAAGGATCGGAAGTCGGCGGTAGAGATAAAGGTAACCAACACAACAGAAGAGCTCCTTTACGTTGTCGAAGAAGCCGCAAGAAGTCGACGAGGTCTCGACGAAGACTCCGACCTTCAGGATCTTGCCGTCTTGCTCCGACATCCAGGAAGCACTGTTGAACTAGAGCATTTCTTGATTGTCAAAGGCCTACCCTACGAAACGATAGGCTTTAAGAGCTTCCTTGAACGTCCGGAAATTCTCTTCATCCGGATGCTGCTCACCGTCGCAGTCGACCTCCAAGCCAAGTTTGACGCTGGGATGCTGCTGGCTGCGAAGCGCGCGACGTGGCAGTTCGTGGGAGGAGTGCTGCCGGGCGCAACAACTGCAGGTGAAACTGAAAAAATCGTCGAGAGCGCAACCGAGGAGAATTTCCGATCATTCGCACTGCATGATTTGCTTCGCGCGACTGAGCCCCGGGTGTCGGAACGGATCCTTGGAGCAATGGCTTTGGCCAGCAATAACAACATTGCTGATTTTTCCAAAGTGATTTCAGCTCTCGGGATCAACGAAATGGCTCGACGCGTCTTCGTGCGGGGCTCCGATGTTGAAGAGGTCGAGTCCTCTATTTCAGGCCTTCTCAGTGTGGCAAAGAGGTATGCCTCCATCGACTCCCTGCTGAATGCCTTGCTTCAGTATGACTACGCTGCAAAGTCAAAAAAGCAGAAGGAGAGCCGGATCGTTCTCTCTACCATTGAGTCTTCCAAGGGCCTTGAGTTTGATCACGTCATCGTTCCCGGCGTAAACGCGGGCAGTTTTGATGGAAAGAACCCAGACGAAAGAAATCTCTTTTACGTTGCAACATCGAGAGCACGCAACCTCCTGACCATCACTCACGCGACTGAGCGTGCCAGCCGATTTCTTGCCAGCTTTCGTCAGTAATCGCTCAGACTGAGGTCAAAGAGCGCGTCTGAATCACGTCCATCATGACCGCATTCGGGCTGCCTCTCCCTTTGCCCCAGGCGGCGAGTACCGTACACCACCAGCTCGATCTGCTTCGAAGCACATAGGGGCACTGGGCTTGGGTCCAGGAAGAGCGAGACCCGCGGATGGAGAGGGGCGCCCGTGTACTCGATCGTGAGCGGCACCTGATCTGCCTTGCTATCCGGATCGGCGTATGGAATGGGGGCGCATGCGGTCAATGCCAGGCAAAGAATTGCGACTGAACCGCAGACATGTCAAATATGCTTCGGACCGCGTTCCGATCGGACGTTATGAATATGCACAACACCCTCCCTTTTCAGCTGTCGGTCAAATGGGGCTGCTGCATCATCACTTGCACTGACAGCGAGTGAAAAGTCATCAGCGCGAGAAGGCCGACGACGCGCACTTCACGGGGCTACCCCACAACCTTCGGGCTTAAACACCCACGTGGTCGAACCCGGAAACTTCTCAAGCTTGGCAGCCGACCGCGATGGACGCGGGACCAACTCTCCACAGCAGTTCGGGCATGTGCCTGCGAGCCGTCCACTCGCGCACTCGCTGCAGAACGTGCACTCGAAAGAACAGATGCAGGCGTCGGCTGAATCCGGCGGTAAGTCTCGGTTGCAGCATTCACACCCGGGGCGCATTTGGAGCATCGCGAAACCTCAGAGAGAGTTTTGTCGATTGAGCTTAAACGAGGGCAAGGTGGTTGATGGCGAAAGTCAGTCCGTCGATCCAACGAGTCCGAGTGCAAGGCTCATCGGCTGCACCATCAGATGCGAGTGTTCCCGCAGCGGCTCCAACGCACCATCGGGGCGGAAGCCGCAAGCTGCGTACAGGCGCATCGCGGGCGTATCTCCGGCAGTGACGCCCAAGCGAACGCGGTTCACGCCAACCCTCTCGGCCCAAGAAATCGCCTCCTTGAGCAAAGCGCGACCGGCCCCCATTCCTCGCGACGCAGGATCGACCCACATCTGGAAAAGGTCCGCGACAGCCGGTTCATCGCTGGGCAACTTGCACCAGATCAGACCGCAAGCGTCGTTGCGATTGAACGCGAAAAGAACACGATCCTTCCCGGATGAAGCAGCCGCAGCAATTCGAGCGGACCACATCGCGTCGGTTCTCATGGCCTCTGCTTCATGCGTACTTCCGAAGGCGTCCGGGGAGTCAATCAACGCCCGCAGACGCATGTCCCGATAGGTCTTCCACTCATCCGATTTCGCTGACTGCACCGAGATCAAAAAATCACCTTCTGGTTAAGAGCTGAGAGACTGAACTTGCGATCAGTGCTTCAACCAAATTATGTCCGTCGACCAGCTTTATCGAGACGGAGCGACCGGCCAACGAACCAAAAAGCAATGCGTGTCGTTGGCGCTCTCGTGGACAAACCCATGGCGCCCGTAGAGCTCGCCGACCGGATTCCACTTCAGATGCTCCCTAGAGGTCAATCGGGCATCCGGAAAGCAGACGCATCAGGACGCGCCTCCCGAAGAAACGCCTCGCAACCGGAGGTCGTCACCCCCGTGTTTAACCTTGCTTTGGGATTCAGATGCGGTACAGACTGCCAACACTACTCACAGGCGTGCTGTTGGCATGGATGGGCATCGGCAAGCCCTGCGCCCACCCTTCCGCCATGGCCCGCGCATCACGCAAGGGATCGGACGCCTTGGCCCTTTCGTTACGGATGCGGCAAGTTTCAGGATCAGTGGCAAACAGCATGCGCGCGAAGAACCGGCCTTGCTCGGCCAACTTCGTGGTCTTTGGGTTGCGGATCTTTGCGAACCGTAGGAAGACTTCGTCCAGACCACCATCTGCCCCATCCAGACATCGAGCCAAATGCCACGCGTCTTCCAGCGCCTGGCAAGCGCCTTGCCCCGACGTCGGCAACGGCGCGTGCGCCGCATCCCCCACCAACAGCACATTCGCCCGGCTCCATGTGTCCAGTGGCTCCAAGTCATGCACTGCAATCAGTCGGATCGCATGCGCTGGCGTCGCCTGAATGATGCGAGCGATGGGGTCTGGCCATCCCGCGAACAGATCCTCAACTTCCTTGCGCATGTCCACTGCGGGCTCTGCCCCAAGCAACGGTCGCGCCTGTGCCGCAGCCCAGTAGACCAACTCAGGCCGGATCGCCACGCAACCGATGCGCTCGCCCGAACCCCAGTAATCCTGAATACCGATATCGTCTACCAACGCGCCCCGCCCGTGCGCCACGCCGATCCAGTTCACGAAGCCCTGATAAATCGGCGTGTTGTCTCCTGCGACAAACCGGCGTGCCACCGAATCCATGCGGCCATCAGCGCCTATAAGCAGGTCCGGACGGATGCTCACCCCGTTCTCGAATTGCGCCACGGCCTTGCCGCTGGCATCTAGGCTGATCGCCATCGCCCGATGCCCGAATTCGACTGGGATCCCAGCCCGGGCCGCATGGCGCAGCAACACCGCCTGTAGATCCCGACGCAAGATCGTGTGGGTCGGGTACCCCATCGTCTGGTCCAGCAGCGCGATGTCGAGGCCGCCCAACGCATTGCCCGCCGCATCGTAGCGACGCACCGTCACTGGTCGACCGCCAACTGCCTCGACGTCATGCAAGAGGCCCAGTTCCTCCAGCACAAAGCTCGCATTGGGCCAGAGCGTCACGCCAGCCCCCATGGTCGTCGGCCCTGCCCGGCGCTCGTATACACGGGGGCGGTACCCCTGCTTGCGCAATGCAAGCGCCACGCTCAGGCCCGCAATGCCGCCGCCAAGTATCCCAATTTCCACGCTGAAACTCTCCTAGTCCATGCCGCCCCGGCTCCCCGCCGGCGGCGGTTCGTTGAACGGGAAGGCATCTTAGATTTCACCGATCACGACAACTAGCGTGCAAAAATTGGCTTCTTTCATACCTCAAACGGGATAATCATGCGAGATGCACTCGATCTGAATGCCGTCCGTGTCTACGCGGCGGTCGTCGACGAGCAAAGCTTCGCTGGCGCAGCGCGCTTGTTGGCTATTCCGTCATCCAATGTCAGCCGCCACGTCGCCTCTCTGGAGCGCAGGCTGGGCACCCGCTTGCTAGAGCGCAGTACCCGCCACCTGCGCATGACAGAAGCCGGCAGGCTGCTCTACGAACGCGCAAAACCCTTGCTTGAGGCGTTGCTCTCCACCGAAGAAGAACTCGGCGCTGCGCAGTGCGAACTGCGCGGTCCTCTGAAAATGTGCATGCCCGGCGAAGCGCCGAGGCTGCTAGCTCCCATCATTGCGGAATTCTGCAGCCTCCATCCTGGCGTAGAGCTGGAATGCGACACGCGCCTGACCGGCCTAGAGGCACTTCGAGAAGACGTGGATCTCTCCATCATCTTTCATCGCGGCCGCCAGGACGACAGCACCTTTATCACCCGCGAACTCGCTACGCTGCCTAGCATCGTGGTAGCGGCCCCCTCTCTGCTAGCCAAGACTGGAATGCCGCGCCAAGTGCGCGAACTCAAATCCCTGCCCTGCATTACCACCCTGAGCGCACTGAAGGGACAGCCTTGGCAGTTTCAGGATGCCAACGGCGACGTCATCAAGGTGCCAGTCCGCAGCCGCTACCGCGTCAACAGCGGAGAACTGGCTGTGGCGGGCGCGCGGCAGGGCATCGGTTTTGCAATAGTGGCTGCCTATCCATGCCAGGAAGATCTTGCTGCTGGCCGGTTGCAGGCAGTGCCGTTGGATCTGAGCCCTGCGCCATTGCAATTGCTGGGTGCCTATAGCCACCGACATTCCGTGACAGCGCGGGTTCGGGCGTTGCTGGAGTTGATACAGGTACGCTTGGGTGAATTGAGTCAGTTGCGCGAGGCGAGTTGAGCAACGCATCCGAATAGTCGAGTGTCTGCAACGAGTCGAGAGCGTCTATTCGAGACTGCGGGCCACAGACGTGCAAGATGCGACATCTCCGCCTCGAGCCCGATGCCAAGGCCGGCTGTGCCTCTGACTTCACAACTAATGCAGTCACCCATTCGAGGCTGGATCAGCACGACTCCCCTGAGGGACCACGGATCGGCCTGCGCAGAATCTTGACCTGACAAACAGCGCATCTGCAGCTAGGATCGGCGGCATGTAACATGCTTTTACAGCAAGAGGGGCCCCGAATGAACTATGGCTTGATAGTCGCTCGATCGAGTGCTTCCATAGGTTTTTTTCTCTGTCTAATTCCTGCCCTCGCCCAAACGCCCCCTTTACCGGCCGTGTGCAAACCGATCCCCTACGCCGTCGGCGATGCATTAAAAGGTGGTGAAGTAGCGGGGAGGCTCGGCGCAGGCGCGCTTGGGAAGCTTCTCAAACTCCCCGAGATTTCAGGCGTTACCGGAGGGGAGATAGTCAAGACCGCCTATGCGGGGATGAACAGCCAAGCGATGTCCGACGTCTTTGACGTACTCGGTTGCCGTGTCAAGGCGTTCATTAAGGACTCGGACACCGATGCCGAGAAGAAGCGGGCTGCCGTGACCATGGCTGTTGCTCATCTAAACGGGGAGATGGCTTTCATTCAAAGTGCCTACTCTTCAGGTCCCGATGCAGTAGGTGCGCTCAAAGCGCAATACTTCAATGCCTCCAGGGCGGACGGGGCTCCAGTGCTGAACTCCGCTATTACGAGTGAGGCACTCCGATCGATCGACACTGACAAGTTGTTTATCAACGTCGAGACAAGAAAATGGTGGGGCGGCCTAGACTTCGGGTCGAACGTTTCGATTCAAGCCTGCAGTGGCGTCGTCAAGGCGGCCATCTCCGATGGTGGCTCTTCGCTTCAGCAGAGCCTTGCAGCAACTCGCGACATTTTGACTAACTACCTTGACCCGGATCTCCCTCCTGTGGTGGCCCTGTCGAAGCTAATGTTGGTCACTGTCTCGCCAACCTTCAAGCCGGCGCCTGCATTTGTTAGTACTTTTAAAGACTGCACGAAAGATCTGACCCAGGCCGCAGAGACAAGTGCGGCCAAGGCCGCCACATTGCCAGTAGTGATACGAGCCCCAGTTGTGCCTGCCAGTACGCCAGGAGGCGAATAACTAGCGGCCCTCCACGGCTAGCTGAGCTACCTTGATTCCGCGAAACGGCAACCTTGGAGGGTATCCACGATGCGATCAACATCAGTTTTGGCATGCTTGATTGGGGCGTTATCGCTCACCGGTTGCGCGTTCTTTCAAGATCCAAGCGAATCCACAGAAGATCGTGAAGTCGCTGCGAGATGCACGGCGGTCAAGGCTCTGCTTTCGAAGAATGTTCGAGTGGACACCAGCACGACCGTTCCATTGCTGTTCAAGGCGGGCGGCCTATACGAACGGGCAGGCGCGATTCTCGACCCGGCGGACGCGGCCCGCGCAGTGCGCGTCGATCAGGCTTGCCGCGCATGGGTGAAGGGCGGGATTACCGCAAGAGAATACGGACAGGTCGTGTTGGACAACACATCCGCGACCATTGTGCAAACCACATCGACCGAGGAGCGCCAAGGCATAGTCGATGTTGTTGTCAAGTATTTGGATGACCTGAAGGCCAAAGGAATCCTTCCAAGCCAGTTCGACGCGAGCGCAGTCGCCGGGCAAGTCGCATCTGATTCAAGGCTTACGAAGAGTGAGCTAGAGATCAAGTTGCGCACATCCATGACCGAAATTGATGGAAAGCTCGGCACTTTCTATCAAGCCTCCGATATGCGTCAAGCTCAGCTAGTAAGTCGTCTCGATTCAATCGATCGCCGATTGACCAGGCTTGAACCTGCGAACCAGCCTAGGAGCGAGCCATCCGAGTCGGCACTGACGCAGACACAGAAACCAAGCGCGAAAGACCATAGGAAAGTCGATGACTCGACTGGCTTGGCTGCTGATGACCTCAACGTCTACTTCTCGACGGGGAGCTCAGAGGTCTTGTTTTCGGAACGGCGGCGAATTGAAGCTGCCGCCGCGAACTGGGTGAAGTCGAGGACCATCATCTACGTAGTGGGGTTCACTGATCCTCGCGGCAGGCCTGAATACAACGCGAAGCTGTCCCGTGCTCGGGCGCAAGCAGTAGCCAATCACCTTGCCAAATTGAATGTAAACGTTGGCACTGTCAACGGCGGCGGGATTGCATCGGGCTCTGAGAACGACTCGCTACGGTACGTCCGCTTGTTTACACGCCACCCTCCCACCGCACAGGCCCAGTAGCCACAGTACGGCTACCAGAAGACGGTCGTCCGTCATCGAACACTGCCACAGCCAAACCGAATGACCAACATCAGTCTGAAGCGGGCGTGCCCAAAGGCCGCTACGCAGCGTTAGCGGACGGTCAGCCTGCTGGCTGGGAACGACGCTGGCGACCTGCAGGCACTGTCAGCGCCCGATCTCGCGGAACCGGGCCTAACGAACTACCTCCTGGTAGTCCAATTTTCTATTCGCCCCCTCGGGTCAGAGATCGATGGAATCCGAAAGTCGTTCTTTTAAATGTTGAACACCTCAACTTCGGGAGGCTCGCCTGACAGAACGCTTAGGCAACTATTTTGGCTCGCGACAAAGTATTCGAAAACGCCCTGCCCCTTCTCCCTCGTAAAACCCTGACGAGTAGTCTCAAGATCAAACCAGCCATTCTTCTTTATCAAGAAGAGCCAACCATTTGCCGCACTGCAGGCGGGCCAAAACTCGAGCAAATCCCCCTCATCGAGCAGTCTAAAACCCACGACCCAGGGAAACCGTACGATTGCAGCTTTCTTGTCCTCACCGGAAAGTAATGTTACGACGAGCTTGCCCCACTCAAACCGCACATCGGAAATATTTATAACCGATTGAAATGTATGAGCATTCTCAATAGCCTTGGCATCAACGCTTGGCATTGATCTCTCTCCTTGCTTCAGTTCCGCGGATAGCGAATCTTATCCAGTGGTTTGCGCCGAGGATTTTGTATTTCAATCGTGGGAGCGTTTCCTGCGTGCGCGTGTTCTGGATGGCATTGCTTTCGGTTTCAGGCGCGTGAGAATGCCCGGTCGGCGTGCCCCGGTGATCGCACGCCCGCAGGGTCAGTTCACACCACCACTGCAGATTTCGACAGAAGCTCAGCAACCGGGGCCTGGTTCGCCACAAGCTTTTTCGCACGCATGAACTGCTTCGGACTGTTGATGCAATCTGCTGCGACGACGCGCTCGTCCTTGATGTACCAGACGACCAGTTCGCTATCGGAGTCGTCGGCCTGTACCACAACGCGTTCATGGCCACGATTCAGTCCGGCGATCTGCAGATGGCTGTCGTATTGGTCGGACCAGAACCACGGCATGGCGCAATAGGCCTTGCGCGCGCCGCAGACACTGGCCGCCGCGCTCCTGGCTTGCTCGACGGCATTCGGTACGGATTCCAGCCGCAAGGAAAACCCAAGCAACGCGTTCGGGTGAAACGTGCAGTCGCCCGCTGCGACGATGTCGGGGTCTGAGGTCTGGGCGAATTCGTCGACCAGAATGCCCTCGCCAACGACCAGCCCCGCCTCTTGGGCCAGCGCCATGTCGGGCACCACGCCTACGCCCAGCACCACCAGATCGGCGGCCAGCAACGTACCGTCGCTGCACAAAACCTGCGCGATGCGCCCGGCCCCCAGAAATTCGCGAGCCTGGATATTCTTGCGAATGTCGACGCCATACGCTGCATGCATGTGTTCGAAGTACGCCGATGTTTCGGGTGCCACCGCCCGCTCCAGGACACGCCCGCCTTGCTCCAGCACCGTGACCTGCATGCCCATCCCGCGCAGCGTCGCGGCCGTCTCCAGCCCGATGTAGCCAGCACCCACGATGACCGCTCGGCCACCCGGGTGAACCTGTGCGGCGATCGCGCGAGCATCCGCTGCCGTTCGCAGATCGTGCACACCTGCGAGCGCTCGGCCGGGCAGCGCAAGCTGCCGCGCGCGAGCGCCCGTACACAACGCGAGCTTGTCGTAGTCCAGTGCTTCGCCATTGGCCAGAAGCACGCGCTTGCATTGCCGATCCACCGCGACGACACGCACACCCAGCATGCAGGTGATGCCCGCCTTTTCATAGGCGGCCGCACTGTAGATGGGAAGGGCTTGAACTGCCTCCGCGGCCTTCAGCGCGGCCTTGGAAAGCGGCGGGCGTTGGTACGGCAGTCCCGACTCGTCGCCGATCAAAAGGATCGCGCCGGCCCAGCCTTCACGCCGCAAGCTGAAGGCGAGCTGGGCCCCGGCATGGCTCGCGCCGACGATGATGCAGACGCTCTGTGTGCTGCTCATCGGGGGTGTGCCAGGGCGGGCATGCGATGCATCCAGGGCTGTGCGCCCTCGAGCTGATGCGCCAATTGCAGCAGCAAGGATTCGCTACCGAAAGGCCCGATGAACTGCACACCCAGCGGCAGGCCCTCGGAGGTCCAATGCAGCGGCACGCTCATGGCCGGCGTACCGGTCAGATTGGCCAACTGCGTGAAAGGCACGTAGCTCAAATTCTGGCGCGACAGATCGGCCAGCGGTTTCTCCATGAGTCCCAGCCGTGCCATGGCGCCCAGTACCCCCGTGTTCAGAAGAAACGACAGGATGCGTTGCTGCCCGGCGGGCATTACCGTGTGTTCGTGGCCGACCGGAGGGCACGCGAGCGTGGGCGTCAGGAACAGGTCGTAGCGCTCGTGAAACTCGCCCAGTGCGCGCGCAAAGACATTCCAGCGTCGGTGACTGCGGACATAGGCACCCGCATGGCTGGCCTTGCCGAATGCTTCCAGCAATCGCGTGGTGAGTTCGAAGTCGGCGCTCCTGGCGCCCGCCGCACGAGCGTCGGCCAGCGTGGCCGCCACCTGGCCGAAATACATCTCCAGGTAGCAGCGGGCCAACGCCGGCCCGTCGTACAACGGTCGGTCTTCCACCACGTCATGCCCGAGCGAGGCGAGCAGCTTTGCCGCGTTGCGCACCGCCGCGACCGCCTCAGGATGCACGTCAGTGCCCAGCGGCGACTCGGTACAGAAAGCGACTCTCAGTTGTCCGGGCTCGCGCGCCATCGTGCGGGCGAAGGGCATGGCCGGCACGGCAATGGCGAAGGGGTCACCACACGCTGGCCCCGAAAGAACATCGAGCGCCAATGCGGCATCGCGCACGCTGCGCGAGACGACCAGGTCGCTGGAGGCCCCTTCCCAGACCTCGCTCACTGCCGGTCCGGCCGGAACGCGTCCGCGCGACGGACGCAGGCCGAACAGGCCGCAGCATGCAGCGGGAATGCGGGTGGAGCCTCCGCCGTCGTTGGCGCCGGCCATGGGCACGATGCCCGCCGCCACAGCCGCCGCCGAGCCACCGCTGGAACCGCCCGGCGTGCGTGACAGATCCCATGGGTTGCGCGTGATGCCGAAAGCCGCGGGCTCGGTGAACCCCTTCAGCGCCAGTTCCGGCGTGTTGGTCTTGCCGATGATCACCGCGCCCGCATCGAGCAGGCGTTGCACCACCGTCGAGTGCCGGGCCGGAATCGCGTGGCGAAACCCGCGGCTGCCGTTCGACGTGGGCAGGCCCGCGTAGTCCTGAATGCTGTCCTTGATCAGGAGGGGTACGCCGGCCAGCGGTCCTTTCAGAGATTCCTGCACCCGCTGCTGCGCCTGCGGCAGCATGGGCAGGTTGACGGCGTTGAGCATCGGGTTCAGCCGCTGCAACTGCGCCGTCGCAAGCGCCAGCAACTCGGCGGCGCTGACTTCGCCGCCACTCACCAGCTCCGCCAGAGCGGTTGCATCGGCCCGGAGGTATTCCTGCACGCTGAGCGTCATCGGTGCACTCTTCAGTAAAGGTTCTTCAGGTCGTGCTTGACCACGGCATCGACCACCAGCGTGGTGGCCTTGCCGAGCAAGCCCCTGCCGTTCATGTGCTCGGCAAGCATCTTGGGGAAAGAGGGAATGTCGCTTTCGTTCCGGTGCGTTTCCTTGATCCACAAGCCTGCGCTCACCAACTCCGGGCAGTGCTGGAAGCGATACCTGTCCACGTGAAGAACGATGCCTATCGTCGGCACTTTGCCGTTGACCGCGAGCGGCTCGAGCGTCTGTCTGTCGGCGCTCAACCAGCCGCGGCCCGCGACCGACAGCACCGTGGCTGAGCCCGGGATCAGGAACGAAACCGTCACTTGGTCCTGCGAGAGGATGTTGGTCAGCGTGCAGGCCACCTTGTTGCCTGGCCGCTCGGGGATCACCAGTGTGTTCTGGTCCAGCGCCAGCACAAAGCCGTCGGGATCGCCGCGCGGTGACAGCTCGGTGGCACCGTCGGCATTCCGGGTCAGCATCAGCACGTAGGGCGAACGCGCGATGAATGCGAGTGCCTCCTCGGACAGCGTCGCGAGGCCGGCGACACCGCTGTTTGATGCGTCTTCTTTTTCTTTCCGGGCGCGCCAGAACTCGGCGCGCACCTTGGCCCGCGAGCAGTGCAGGAACAGCGAGTCCGCCTTGAACTCCAGCAGCATCGCGCCATCTTCTTGCACCACGGCGCAGAGACCATTGGCCCGCAAGGCAAAGCCAATGCCCGGCATGATGAAGTACAGACTGCAACGCGGCCTCGCGCCCTGCGCTAGCACGGGCGGCAGCGCCTTTCCGGCAGGCCAGCTCAAGGCGATGCGGTCGGCTTCGGCCCGTACCACCGGTGCGTCGCGCAGGTTGAGGAATTCGATGTCGGCTGCCGGGTCGGCAAACCCAACCGCGCATACCGATGCGTTCTGGATGATGGTCTGGCAGTAGTCATCGACACTCGACTGCAACCTCTTCTTCATCATCGACGGCGGTTCGGAAATCAGCTTGCGCAGACTCTTCAGAGAATCGACCCGGTTCGATTGCGAGATTTCCGGCATGTGCTTGTCGCCTTTCTTGATGCCACTTCCAGGCTCCGAATGCTAGGGAGTCCCTCCGTTGCAACAAAGGCATGCGGAGTCAAAGTGCATGGCTTTCGGTTGCAAGCGAAAAGCCCCGGCAGGTCGCCCAGCAAGTTGATCCGGAACGCCCTGCGAATGAATCCACAAGCGCTTCCGGTACACGCTTCGGCGCCCGAGACTCGGCATCGGTTTGACCCCACTCACGAGGCCGCATTGACCCTACGCAATCTTTCAGACATCGAAGCGTTCGAAAGCCGTCCGCTTGCGCATGCCGACTTGCCACACAGCACCTACGAGATGCTGGCGCGCAGCGAGAGCCGGCACGCGACGCTCCCGGCGCTTTCGTTTTTTTCCAGCATGCAAGGCTTTCGCACGCCCGTCACCTGGACCTACAGCGAGCTGATGCAGGAGATCCGGCGCTTTGCCAACGCCCTGCATGCCAACGGCTACAGGCCACACGACGTGGTGACCTATGTGCTGCCGAACCTGCCCGAAACCCACTTCGTGCTGTGGGGCGCGCAGGCAAACGGCATCGTGCTGGCCGTCAACCCGTTGTTGAGCGCCGATGCCATCGGGCAGTTGCTGCAGGCGGCCAAGACCAAGGTGGTGGTGACACTGGCCCCCAGGCCCGGGGGCGACCTGTCGGAGAAGGTGCGCCAGGCCCTTCAACAGGTCAGCACCGCCGAGTTGCTGGTCGAGGTCGATCTTGCGCGCCATGCGTCCGGTGTCAGCGAAGACGTGGCCGCCGAAGATCGCGCGCCCTCAGGCACCGCAGCGTCGCTGCGCAACGCCTCGAACAACCAGATCACAGTTACCAGCTTCGACAGGTTCATGGCGGCGCAGCAAGGCGACAGGCTCATCAGCGAGCGTGTCTTCGAAGCGGACTCGGTGTCCTCGTATTTCTGTACCGGTGGCACGACCGGTCTGCCGAAGATCGCCGTGCGCGAGCATCTGAACGAAGTGTTCGATGCGTATGCAATGACCTGCATGATGGCCGACGGCCTTCGGCCCGGAAAGACGCTGTTCTGCGGCTTGCCCCTGTTCCATGCGAACGGCCAATTGGTCACCGGGCTGGCACCCTGGTCGGTAGGCGCCCATGTCGTGCTCGGCACCCCGGACGGCTATCGCGGCCCCGGCGTGCTCGAAGGTTTCTGGGCTATGGTCGAGCACTACCGCATCAACTTCTTCAGCGGCGTCCCCACGGTCTATTCAGCCCTGCTGCAGCAACCTTGCGAAGGCTTCGACCTTCGCTCTCTCGAGCTGGGCATGTGTGGTGCTGCACCGATGCCGGTGGAGCTCTTCCGTCGCTTCGAAGAGCGAACGGGCGTCCGCATCCTGGAAGGCTACGGCCTGACCGAAGGGGCGTGCGCCAGCAGCCTCAACCCCTTGGCCGGCGAGTCGCGCATTGGCTCCATCGGGCTGCGCTTTCCGTACCAGCAGATGCGCGTGCTGCGACTGGACGCACAGGGCAACTATCTTTGCGAATGCGAAACCGACGAGATCGGCGTCATCGCCATCAGTGGGCCCAACGTCTTTCGCGGCTACCTGCAGGACGAGCACAACCGCGGCGTGTGGCTCGCGCTGGAAGACGGCCAGCGCTGGTTCAACACCGGCGACATGGGACGGCAAGACAGCGACGGGTATTTCTGGCTGACCGGGCGCAAGAAGGAACTGATCATCCGCGGCGGCCACAACATCGACCCGCAATTCATTGAGGAGCCGCTGTACCGCCATCCTGCCGTCGAAATGGCTGCCGCAGTAGGTCGACCCGATGCACACGCCGGCGAATTACCCGTGGCCTACGTCAAGCTTCGCGCCCAAGGGGAGGTCACGGCACAGCAACTCATGGACTACCTGGCACATGAAATCGCCGAGCCGGCCGCAATGCCCAAGCGGTTGCAGCTTGTCGATGCGCTGCCGCTGACGGCCATTGGAAAGATTTTCAAACCCGCCCTAGTCATGCAGGAAATCGAAGACGTGGTGAGCACCGCGGCACAAGCTCATGAAGCCCAATTGCTGCATGTCCGGGTCAAGCAAGACCCGCGGCACGGCTATCTCGCCAGCGTGACCGTGCAGGCCAGGAGCCCGGGATTTGAACAGCACCTAGCGCGCTTTGGCTTTCGAAGCGAAGTCGCCACGACCGACGGCGCGCCGTCCGGCCCCGCGCCCGTCGACACTCTGGAAGGAGCCGCTCCATGCCACTCATCGAAGTGACCAAACTCGACGGCCAGGTCATCACCCTGCAAGGCGAGGAAGGTGAGACCTTGATGGAGACCCTGAAGAACGGCGGCTGCGACGACATCGAGGCCATCTGCGGCGGCGCCTGCTCGTGTTCGTCCTGCCACGTGTACCTGGTTGGAGGCTGGTTCGAGGCATTGGGCGATCGCAATGAAGGCGAACAGCAACTGGTCTGCGAATCCGGGCACTTCCAGGGCAACTCGCGGCTGTCGTGCCAGGTCGTCCTGACGGCTGCCATGCAAGACATGCGGGTGGTGATCGCGCCACCGGATTGACCGAACACAAGTCCCGGGACGCCGGTGATTCCTCGCCGGCACCCCGCGCTATATTCACTCCTCGAAGTCAAACAGGGAGTGATCGACAGATGCCCAGACCCACCACCGTGTCTGCCGTCGCCGTGCTGGATCTGCATGAGCTGTTGCTGGCACTGAATGCCGCGACCCAGGCCGAAATGAATGCAGCCGGGCTGGACCGCGAAACACTGGTCGATCGCAGCAGCGCGGCGCTTCCCGTGCAGGAACAACGCCTGCACGAGTCGCGCCTGCTTGCCTTGTGGCAGATTGCAGCGCGCAGCAAGGACGTGCCGCACATCGGACTTCTCGCCGGGCAAAGCTACAACCCGTCCACGCGTGGCGTGCTGGCCAGCTGGTTGTTTCAGTGCAACGATCTGGGCGAAGCCTTGGGGGTTTTCCAAGACCACATCGCGCTGATGAATCCGTCGGAGAGCTGGACGGCAACAGAAACGGAAGACGTGCTGTTGCTGGCCTTCTCCTTTGCGCCCGACAAGCACTATCCCCGGGCGGCCATCGAGCGCAGCATGAGCGCACTCTTCCGATGGACCAAGGAAATGACGGGCGTGCCGATCATTCCCACGGCATGCGAATTCGCCTTCCCTCGTCCTTCCTACGCCGAGCGCTACACCGAAGTGTTTGGAAAGAATGTCCGCTTCGACTGCGCAAGAAACTGCATTCATCTGCCACGGGAGTTTCTGCACCGACCGATCCACAGTGCCAACGCCTACCTCAAGCAGATACTGGAAGAGCGTGCGCTGCAGACATTTCAGCAGCTGGAAGTCGGCAGCGAGCTGGCCGGCAAGGTGCGCCAGCGCATCCAGTCGGACCTACACCTGGGCCTGCGCATCGACAGCATCTGCGAGTCGCTTCATGTCAGCCGGCCCACCTTGTATCGCCGACTGAAGCGGGAAGGCACCAGCTTCACCGAACTGGTGGCGACCGTCAGGAAAGACATGGCCTACAAACAGATCCAGCAGGGCCTTCCCGTTGCGTCGGTCAGCGACGGGCTCGGGTTCAAGGACGTGAGCACGTTCCATCGCGCCTTCAGGCGCTGGTTCAACCAGTCGCCCGGAGAATGCCGGGCGCAGGCCAGCCTACCGGTGTAGCGGGCTGGCGCGTCGTCAGCCTCAAAGTGCTGATTCATTGGGGACGCAAGACCCCGAAAGCAACGGCCACGGCCCGGTGAGCGGCGTATGCCGCGACCTGTGCCTCAACAAGGTTCTACGAAGCTCCGAAAACGGGTCATTTAGAAGGACTAGCTTTGCCGCACAAACGGGGCTGGTGCGCTGTCATGACCATTCTCGCCGTCGCTGATGTCTGCTCCGTAGCGATTGTCGACATCCCTCGGGCTCGCGCGAATGGGTACTATCGGCCACACCGGCCATTCGTCAGAATCCTCCATAAACCATCATTCAAAACCTATGGCCCGTTGGACGCCGATTTCACATGACGAGCTGGAGGAATTGGTGTCTGCACAGCTCACCGAGTGTTCAACAGAACACGCACAACAGTTTGCCCGTCTTCGCGTCCCGTTTCGAACCGCGTCGGTCATGCGTGACGGTGCGAGCGAATTGGTATTTATCGTCGCGCAGCTTGAGCAAATGGCCATCTACTATGAAGACGTTGAAGATGGCTTCAATGTTTCAGAGGTCGCACCCGATGGCTCCATCGCCACCCCTGGCTTCGAGCAATGGACCATCGCCGATGCTATTCAACACCTTCTAGCCTTTCCCTAAGATTGCGTTCGCCGCGAGCCTGCTTGCGCCCTTCGTTGACGGGCAAAGTTCGGCCAGAACCGGACCTTCGCTCACGCCGCCCAGTTCGCGAACATCCTAAGGTCACCAGGGGCCAACAATCGTCCGTTTTTTTGCGCCGGAACGATTCGGTCACAAGCAGACACTCAACATGGGACAGGTGT
>RCUH01000562.1_pt1 | contig 35991 bp, 39 predicted proteins | sample 2166191 | NCBI WGS metagenome assembly RCUH01 (sample SAMN09932848, study PRJNA488358) | compost metagenome | feature: garden; material: soil; isolation source: compost soil in an enriched community after 214 h of incubation | place: Germany: Experimental Botanical Garden Goettingen | collected... | reverse complement strand
GGAAATTATGCGGATACTGTAACTTATAAAGGATAAGGATGTTAACAGATCAAAAAGGCGGTAATGACTAAGGTCCTCTAGGCACCTAGTTATTACCGCCTTTTTGCATGATATAAGACGCAGTTCGAAAAATGACATGCGGGGGAGGTGTGACGGAAGGGAAGCTTGGAACTGTAGGAGCGAAAGTGACCGCCTACAAGCTTTCTGAAAGAAAGCTACATCGGAAGCATATGCTTTGTCTCCGGATTTGTACCCCTGTGGTATACAAGATCAACAAATCTGGTGACAATAGCGGCCGAAAGTCCAAGCATTCCCCGTAGTTATGACCGTACCCAATAATATGAACATTTTAACTGCGTCTTATATAGTTATCTTCGATCGGCTTCAGTTAAAGCGATCGGCGTCCATTACGTCCGGTGAAGAGAGAAATAATGAACAGAACCAAGAAGACGAAGAACAATATTTTTGCTATAGAAGCAGTTGCTGCCACCACTAAATTGAAGAATCCGAATATTCCTGCAATAAGGGCAACGACCAGAAAAATAACTGACCATTTTAACATGAAGATCATCCTTCTTTCATAGAAGATTAGTAAAGCCGCTTTTGAAAGATCAGCTGTGGACCGGAATTTCAAAAACGCTTCGGTGCGGGTTGTTCCCGCCTCGTACTGACTCTTTAACCGAGCTGTTTTGGATTGAAACAACTGCGCTTCCCGCATGGGCTTAGGCAACATTTTCCTTTGTTTCGTCCAAAACGGCTCGGGGTAACTATGGGATAACACAGCTTACGAGGAAAGAAAGAGAGGTAATGTCGATGTCACTTATTTGGCAGCTCAGTGTAGCCGTTATTGCTTTAGCGTTTGTAGCTTTGGTTATCTTCCTAATTAAAACGTTAAAGGCAGCAGAGAATTCTCTTGATAAAACATCCCAAACGCTTCAGGAAGTCCAGAAGACGATTGATGAGCTTACGTATGAAGTAAAAGAAGTGCTTAGGCATGCGAACGGGATTACAGAGGATGTACAGCACAAAATGAAACAAATTGATCCGGTCATTGAAACGGTGAAAAATGTTGGTGAAATCTTGAACGAGGTTACGCTTAGCGCCAAGCAAGTATCTACCGCTTTAATTGAGAGATTCAAGAAGCCGCCGGAGGCTAGAATTTCTACCAAAGATGCCGCACGAGCTGCGCTGCAGACGCCCTCCGAGAAGACGGTGCAAAGCTATGAGGCCACATATTCCAAGAAGAACTCAGGTAACTGGGTAAAATGGATTGATCTTGCTGCAGGCGCCTGGCAGAAATTTCGGCACTAATCGAAAAGCCGGCAGTTTAAAGAAAGGGTGAGCTTGATGTTGAATGCAATTTTGCTGCTAATCGGACTACTTTCTCCCCTTAATGGGCCATCGCCCACAGCTTACGATAAGGTAATGAATTCTACTATCCAGTCGGACTCTCCCCAAGTGGTGCAGGCTTCATTTGCGCATCTCGGGACGAGGTCCGAGCGGGTGAGTGAATTCGATACGCTCAATGACATTTCACTTAGTGATCAGACAAAGGATGTAACCGGCAAGAAAGGGAAGCCTGATAAGGTAACTCACGACAAGCTTACCGGTTATACGGAATATCACTATAAGGATGTCACTGTCGGGCTGTTTGAGGACCAAGTGTACTATGTACATCTGGGTGCTAACGCTAAGGAGATGAAGGTAAATAAGCAGTGGATTGCACTTCAATCATCCTCTCTGAATCGGGCTTTCGGAACTGCGGATTATATCGCCGAGGACGGCGATGTATATACCCGGGGATACAGTGCGATTAAAATTTACAGAGACTCTAAAGGAGCTGTACAGGGAATCGATTTGTTCGATTCCACAGCTTTTGACTGAATGGTATATTTTTGCAAAGTGATTCGCCGGACAATAGATTGGGTTAATGGGTATGTAGGTATTCAGAGCATAGATAGTAGTAAGCAAAGGAGTGTGGGATTATCATGAGTATAGAAAGTACTAAATCTTATGCAAAAGTAGTGCAAAATGGAGTTCAAGCGGTTGAAACTGTCAAAGAGCTTGGTTCCACAGGTTATCTCGCTGAGAATATTTATGTACTGGCCCATGATCAGGAACGCACGGACCGAATCATTGATGCGGCGGACGCCCATGAGGTCGGCATTAAGGAAGAGGGAATATTTCATTCCTTGGCGAACTTGTTCCGCTCCCGCGGTGATGAGCTGCGCTCCAAGATTGAGTCTTTGGGCTTCACCGAGACTGAGGCTGAATTTTATGAGAAAGAACTGGATCTGGGCAAGGTTCTTGTCATTGCTGTCCGGAATTAAGAATAGAATTAAAGAGAAATTTGTCGTTTATTCAGATAAGGAATGGGGATTTTCCCTCATTCCTTATCTATATTTTGGGATACGTGTACGAGTAGGCAGGAAACCATAATTTTTTTGGGCTGCATGTGAAGAAAATGATATAGTTGAATTGATTGAAGTCCCATGGATTAGAATGAATTTTGCCGTATTACGCAAATCTTCACCGAGGCTAAGGAGAGCGCTATGAAAATTTTAATTGTGGACGATAATCCGACAAATATCATCATCGTTCGAGAAATACTAAAAAAAGAAAATTACCGGGATACAGTTGCTGTCTCTTCCGCGTTCGAAATGTTCCAGAATCTTGGGCTCGATCATACCGGACAGGGCGCAGTAACTGCAACTACTGATATAGATTTGATTCTGCTAGATATGATGATGCCTGAAATGGATGGTATAGAAGCTTGCCGTATCGTTCAGCAGTATGAAGAGCTTAGGGATATCCCTATTATTATGGTTACCGCAGTAGGAGATTCCAAGAAATTGGCCGAGGCGCTGGATGCAGGCGCTGTCGATTACGTCACCAAGCCGATTAACAAAGTTGAGCTTATGGCCCGCATACGGCTTGCCCTGAGATTGAAGCAGGAGAAGGATTGGCATAAGGAGCGGGATCAACGTCTGCAGGAGGAACTTAAGCTGGCAGGCCTTGTACAAAATGCGGTGTTAAGTGCACCTCTTGATGATCCGTTCTTCGAGGTCGATGCCCTGTATAAACCATCATTTGAGCTTGCCGGGGATTTATATGCCTGGTATCCGCTGGGCGAGGGCAGGTATGGCATTATTTTGCTGGATATGATGGGGCATGGAATTTCCTCATCGCTCTTCTGCATGTTCATTGCTTCTGTCTTGAAAGATACGGTCAACACTTATGTTGAGCCGGAAAAGGTCATTCAGGAGCTCAATCGAAGATTCAGCCAGCTTCATATTGACAGTCAATTGGTCCAGTATTATTTTACTGCGATCTATCTGGTTGTGGACACCAAATTCAAGCGGATTGATTACGTTAATGCAGGTCATCCGCCTGGACTTCTATATATGGAGGATGGATCGTTGAGTATGCTGGAGACGGGGTGTCCCCCTGTGGGATTGTTTGATAAAATCGAAGCGGAGACCCGTTCCATCACGTATAAGGGCAATGGACATATTGTTCTGTATACGGATGGGCTGCTTGAAGCCGTGGAAGGCACTCAGGATGAGCAGATCGATTACCTTGCCAGAAATCTGGCGGCCAGCCACAGGCTGGATACCCAGAAAATGCAGGAAATGTTCTTTGATGATAACGTGCCTCAGGAGCGCGAAGACGATAAATGTCTAGTTTGGATATCACTAAAAGAAGGGGAAGGCCGGAATGAGAATCAAGAGTAAGCTGATGATCGGCTTCGGGTCCATCATGGCAATTCTTCTGGTCTTGACTTTTATCGGTTATGACCGAATGGACTTCATGAAGAAACAGATTGATCAAGTCTATCAACAGAGATATATGAACATACGGAGCTCGGGCGATATGCGCGGGCAAGTTAACGAAGTGACAAAGAGACTTGCGGATCTTCTGCTCAATTCGTCTATATCGGTGGACAATACCAAGCCAGAAATTATGAACAACGTAAGTAAGGCAGATGCAAGCTTGGCAACACTTAAGAAGAATAATACCAGTGCTGAGGAACTGCTTATTATATCTAATGTGAGTAAAGCATGGGACCAGTATAAATTGTACTTGGACAAACAGCTATCTTTATTTAACCAGAATGATAGAACCCGTGCGGTTAGTTTCCGGAATGCTGCTGGAGTTGATCTACAGAATAAAATTGTGGATAGTATTAACTCGCTGAGCACGTATCAAGACTTAAAGATTGAAGAGGAAGTCCAGTCTGCCCAGGATGCTTATGAGCAATCGGTGCAAATTACAGTTACAGTGATGGCCGCAGGCCTGCTGTTGGCTCTAGGGGTAATGCTGTGGATCATACCTAGCATCACCAGAGGGTTCAATACTGTGTCACAGATGATGACCAGCTTCGGCAATGGAAAGCTTAAGGCGATTAGGCGTATAAAGATTACCAACAGGGATGAGATTGGTGATGTCGCCCGTGTATTTCAGGAGCTATCCGAAGATTTGGAGGAAAAACAGGAGCTGGAGAGGAAATATCTTCAGGCCCAGAAGGACCAGGCATGGGTCAATTCCAATTTGGCTCGAATTACAGAACTGTTCCAGGGTATTAATTCGCTTGAACAAGTGGCACAAATGTTCATTACTGAATTTACACCTATACTTGGGGGCCGGTATGGCGCACTTTATATACGAAGTGACGAACATGGTCCAAATGAGATCCATCTGGCAGCGGCTTATGCTATGGATGAAGCGGGACGCCCTAACAAGTCGTTTAGGCTGGGTGAAGGCCTTGTCGGCCAGGTAGCTCTCTCGAAAGAACCGCTTACTCTCACCAAACTGCCGGACAGCTATCTCTCTATTCGCTCGGGGCTTGGCGAAGCTGAGCCTGCTGAAGTTATGATTTATCCTGTTTTATTTGAAAATCAGGTTCTGGGTGTTATTGAAATTGCTAATTTCCTTCATTTCAACGACCTGCAGAAGCAGCTCTTGAAGGAACTGGCCGTAAGTCTCGGTATCATTCTTAATAGTATTATCGGCCGACTGAAAGTAGAAGAGCTGCTCCGGGAATCGCAAACTCTTGCTGAGGAGCTTCAATGTCAGTCAGAAGAACTGCAAAGCCAACAGGAGGAGCTTCGGCGCTCCAATGAGAACCTGGAGGAGCATACCCTTGCTCTCAAACGTTCGGAGGAACAGCTTCAGCGGCAGCAGGAAGAGCTGGAGCATTTCAATACGGAGTTAGTTGCGAAGACGCATGCCCTGCAGGAACAGGTTCAGCAAGTTGAAGAGAAGAACGAAGAAATCGAGAAGACAAAAACCCAGCTCGAGCAGCAGGCTAGTCAACTTGCCCTTACAAGTAAATATAAGTCTGAATTCCTGGCGAATATGTCACATGAGCTGCGGACACCGCTTAACAGTCTGCTAATTCTCTCCCAGCTTCTGTCTGAGAATAAGGAAGAGAATTTGACGACCAAGCAGAGGGAATACGCCCAGACCATTTATATGTCCGGTGTGGATCTACTTAAGATGATTGATGAGATTCTTGATCTATCCAAAGTGGATGCCGGTAAAATGGAGATAAATGAAGAATCGGTCAGCATTTCTGAGCTGGAGAGGTTTGTAGAGACTAACTTTAGTGAAGTGGCGCTGAGGAAGAACCTTCAGCTTCAGACTGAAGTTCAGGAAGGCGTGCCAGATGCCATCAATACAGATGGTTACCGGGTCAAGCAGATTCTTCGGAATTTGCTGTCCAATGCCTTTAAATTTACGACCGAGGGCGAAGTAAGCTTTAAAGTTGCCAGGGCTAAGGCTCCGCAGCTTCCATACTATCTTGATCATGAAAAAGAGTATCTGGCCTTCTCCATTAAAGATACGGGTATCGGTATACCGAAAGATAAGACCGATCTGATTTTTGAAGCTTTCCAGCAGGCGGATGGAACCACTAGCCGCAGATTTGGGGGAACCGGCCTTGGCCTGTCGATTAGCCGCGGCTTGGCTTCTCTGCTCGGCGGCGGGATTTCTCTGAAGACAAAGGAAGGAGAAGGTAGTGAGTTCACCTTGTATCTTCCGAAGGACGGGATTACGCCAATTCTGAATTCTCATACTCCTGCAGCACCTCCTTCGTCATTGATGGAGCAAGCTCCTGAAGAGAAAGTTTCTAGAAGCATGGGCGAGGAGATAGAGACCAACTTTATATTGCCTGATGATCGAAGTATCATTACCTCGCAGGATAAAGTTATGCTCATTATCGAGGATGACATTAATTTTGCGAAGATACTCATTGATATGGCCAATGCCTATGGGTTCAAGACTTTGACAACATCCCAAGGCGACGAAGGGCTGAAGCTGGCAAGAACTTATCTGCCTGATGCCATTATTCTTGATATCCAGCTGCCTGTCATGGACGGATGGTCCATTCTCGGAGAGCTTAAGGGCAATCCCGATACCCGGCATATTCCGGTCCATGTCATCTCGGTCGTGGATGATGTGAAGCAGGGAATGAAGATGGGGGCTATCGCCTATCTGCAGAAGCCTTCTTCAAGAGAAGGGCTTGAGAGAGCATTCTCGCATATTGAATCTTATATGGATAAGAGTTTGAAACACCTGTTAGTGGTAGAAGATGATGAGGTACAGCGACGAGCGATTATCGAGCTGGTGGGCCATGATGATGTCATCATTACGGCTGTGTCCTCAGGAGCGGAAGCTATTCGTGAGCTTCATAGCAAGCATTATGACTGTATGGTGCTTGATTTAATGCTGACAGATATGACCGGCTTTGCCCTGCTTGACCAGATCCGGGATGATGAGAACCTTCATGATCTACCGATTATTATCTACACAGGGAAAGAACTCGACAGCAAGGAAGAGACAGAACTGCGGAAATATGCAGAATCTATAATTATTAAAGATGTGAAGTCACCCGAGCGTCTTCTTGATGAGACCACCTTGTTCCTTCATCGGATAGAAGCTAATCTTCCTGAGGAGAAACGTGAAATTCTGCGGAAGCTTCATAATAAGGAAGAGCTGTTTGAAGGTAAGAAGATTTTGCTGGTCGATGATGATGTCCGTAATGTGTTCGCTCTTTCCAGTGTGCTTGAAGGTTATCGGATGGATGTTGTGTTTGCCGAGAATGGCAGAGAGGCGATCGAGCTTCTAGAACAGCAGGGCGACTTCGATCTGATCTTAATGGATATGATGATGCCGGAGATGGATGGTTATGAAGCGATGCGCCGTATCCGGGAGATGCCACAGTTCGAGAAGCTCCCAATTATTGCCCTTACGGCGAAAGCGATGAAGGATGACCGCTTCAAATGTATCGAAGCCGGGGCGTCAGATTATATGAAGAAGCCTATTCAGACCGATCAGCTTTTATCATTAATGAGAGTGTGGTTGTATTCGTAAGCCGGTTTTAAGGGTAATAAGGAGTAACTTTGGATAAGTAACAAGATGAATTAGAAGGCAGGGGATGAAATTCATGACACCAGACCATTCATTAGAAGGTGATATTCACTCCCCTTTGGAAATCGATATTCATGAACGGGAGACGATTGAAATCGAACTTCTGCTTGAGGGAATTCATCGACTCTACGGTTATGATTTCCGAAATTATGCATTGCCGTCTCTCAGGCGGCGCATATGGCACTCCGTCCATGCAGAGAATTTGCACACGGTCTCAAGCCTGCAGGAGAAGGTGCTGCATGACCGTGCTTGTTTTGATAGACTGGTATATAACTTGTCCATTCCGGTAACGGAAATGTTCAGGGACCCTGAGCTGTTTAAGACTTTTCGCGAGAAAGTAATCCCGATTCTTAGAACCTATCCTTATATCCGGATTTGGCATGCGGGATGTTCGACAGGAGAAGAAGTGTACTCCATGGCCATCATGTTGTATGAAGAGGGCCTCTATGAGAAATCGAGGATTTACGCGACAGATATGAATGATCGCTCTCTTGCTAAGGCGAAGGAAGGGATATTCAATATTGAGAGAATGCAGCTCTACACAAAGAATTACCTGGCATCCGGGGGCACCCGGTCGTTTTCAGAATACTATACAGCGAAATATAACTCTGTAATTTTTCAGCCGTTTCTAAGGAAGAACATGATTTTTGCGGAACATAATTTGGCTACAGACGGTTCTTTTAATGAGTTCAACGTGATCTTCTGCCGCAATGTCATGATTTATTTCGACGACAAGCTTCGGAATCATGTTCATAAATTGTTTCATGAAAGTTTGAACCACTTTGGTGTACTTGTGTTAGGCTCGAAAGAATCCATTCATTTCACGGATTTCGCTGACTGCTATGAGCCAATGGACATGACAGAGAAAATTTATCGCAAGATCAAATAAATTTGTCACCATTTTTGAGGAGGATTCCATGGGGTATCACGAACCAATTCATATATTGCTGGTAGATGACCGCCCCGAGAATTTGCTCGCTCTGGAGGCGGTGCTCGATAGTGAGCAGTACAATCTGGTTAAAGCAACCTCGGGGGAAGAGGCTCTTAGACACTTGCTGAAGGATGAATTCGCCGTGATCGTGCTTGATGTTCAGATGCCGGGGATGGATGGGATAGAGACGGCCAAGCTCATCAAAGCCCGTGATAAGACGAAGGATATCCCTATTATTTTCATTTCGGCCAACAGCAAAGAAGCGGACCAATTGTTCGCAGGGTACTCAGCAGGGGCTATCGATTATATGGTGAAGCCGTTCATTCCCCAGATTCTAAGATCCAAAATTGAGGGCTTTGTCAGTATGTATCTGACGAATAAGAAGCACAAGACTCAGTCCATGCTGCTTCACCAGAAGACACTGGAGCTGGAACGAATTAATGAAGAATTAGTCAAGGCCAAGGAGGCTGCAGAGATTGCAGCTAAAGCGAAGACGGAATTCCTGGCCATGATGAGTCACGAGATCCGTACGCCAATGAACGGAGTTATTGGTATGATTGATCTTCTGATGGAGACAGAGCTTAAGGACGAACAGAAAGAATATACGGATATCATTCGTAAGAGTGCAGATGCTCTTGTAACAGTTATCAATGATATCCTTGATTTCACCAAGATGGAGTCGGGCAAGATGGAGCTTGAAGAGACTCCGTTCGAGCTGCAGAGCGGCATTCAGGAGGTATTCAATCTGTTCTCGGTGGATGCAGGCCGTAAAAATCTTGAGCTGGTCTACTTCATAGATGAGCAGATTCCTCCGGTGATCTACGGGGATCAAGGACGTATGCGTCAAATCTTGATCAACCTGATCTCAAACGCAATCAAATTTACAGATCACGGCGGAATTTATTTGGTAGTTACGCCAAAGAATGTAGAAGCTGAGCGCATGTCTCTAGAGTTTACGGTAAAAGATACGGGTATCGGTATTCCGGCTGAGAAGATCGATAAGCTATTTAAACCGTTCTCCCAGCTTGATTCGTCCATGACCCGGAAGTACGGAGGAACCGGACTGGGACTTGCGATCTGCCGTACACTGGTTCAGATGATGGGCGGAGAGATCCGAGTGGAATCGATGGAAGAGAATGGGGCGACCTTCACGTTCACTGTAAATGTGGGGAAGTATGAGGACCACACCGAGGATTTTAGCAATGAAAATCTGGAGGATCGGGGCGAAATTGTTCAATTGCTGGCGCCGAGGCGTGTCTTGATCGTAGACGATCATCCCATTAATCAAAAGCTGATGCTTAGCATGCTTCGTAAGCTTGGCTACACGGCTGATGTTGCTGAGAATGGAGAGCGAGCGATCAAGATGGTGCAAATGCCGGGAGACTATGATTATATCTTTATGGATCTGCAGATGCCGGTTATGGATGGACTAGAAGCTACCCGGAGAATTTGTGCAGATGCCCAGGCAGATCATTCTCCGGTGATCATTGCCATGACAGCCGATGTAATGGAAGGGACACGAAGCCGCTGTCTGGATGCGGGGATGGTCGACTATGTCAGTAAACCCGTTAAGCTTAGCAGCCTGAAGAAGATTTTGACCAAGTATACAGAGACCGGTGTTCCCCTGGATGAATTTGAACAGCTTAAAGGCAGCTAAATAGAGGTAATATCTATGGAATGTACTAAAGATACCCAGTCTTTAAGCCATTCCATTTTGTTTCACAGGCTGGCTTTTGGGTTAATGAATATAGAATTGGATGCAAAATTTAAAAAAAGAAAACATATTTCAGGAGAGAGTGTCTATGAATACAAATAAGAATGATAAGTTCAATGCTACTACCCAAGTAGAAGACGGTACATGCACGGTGTATTTAAGAGGAGAATTAGATTTATCCGTGGCTCCGGACTTCAGACAGGTAATGGAACCACTTGTTGGGGATGGGGAACTTGACTTGGTGATTAACCTCAAAGATCTGAAATACATTGATAGCACAGGTATTGGAATTTTGTTATCTATACTGAAGGCAAGACATGGCATGAGTGCACAGTTTCTTGTTCGGGAAGTTCCGGCCCAAATTCAAAAGCTGTTCGACATGACCGGAATAGCTAAATTTTTTGCCTCACAGGAGAATCCCCAATAGGAAAGGATCGAAGTTAGAATGAAAGACGAAGTTCAAAGAGTTATATTACATTTACCGGCAACGGCGGATTATGTCGATATTGTTAGATTGAATTTGTATGGAATTGCTTCCAAAATGGGCTTCTCCTATGAGGATATCGAAGATATGAAGGTTGCAGTCTCTGAGGCCTGTAATAACTCCGTCCTCTATGCCTATAAGCAGGAGGATGGCACGGTCGAGGTTACTTTTGAAATCAAGCCGGATTCATTGTCAATTACGGTCAAAGATGAAGGGGAGAGCTTTGATTCGTGGGACAAAACAGACGATCGGGTAACGCTTCATGATAAAAATCTGGACGATGCCCAAATCGGCGGTCTCGGCTTCTATTTAATGCAGGCGCTTATGGACGACGTAAGCGTTGTGAGCGAAGCAGGGAAAGGAACAAAAGTGGTCCTCATCCGTAATCTCGCTCGCAGTGAGGAGAAAGTATGACGGATAGACTGACTCCCCCAGAGTCGATGAACGAAGCAATCGGTCTAATCTGGGAATACCAGCAGACCAAAGATAATGAAATTGCCACCGTGCTCATCAAGAAATATGAGCCTATGGTGAAGATGGCTGCCGGAAAGATTGCCCGCAACCGTCCGGACTTATACGAGGATCTATATCAAGTAGGGCAAATGGCTTTGATCCGGCTTCTTCAGCAGTATGACATTGATCTCGGAATTCCTTTTGAGCCATACGCTATGAAGAGTATGATCGGCCATATGAAGAACTTCTTGCGAGATAAATCCTGGTATATCCAGGTGCCGCGCCGAATTAAGGAGAAGGGAGCCTTGGTTCAGCAAGCGATTGACGAGCTTACCGTGAAGCTGGAGCGGTCTCCGGATGTGAAGGAAATTGCATCATTTCTTGATCTTTCCGTGGAGGAGACGGTTGAAGTACTGGCCGGCCGGGAATGCTATCACTATGTCTCTTTGGATTCACCTCTCTCTCAGGATGAGAGTACTGCAACACTCGGGGAATTGATCAGCTCCGATGCGAACGACTATGATACGGTCGAGAAGAGAATGGACCTTCAGCAGGCGCTAAGCCAATTGAAGGAGCAGGAGCAAAGTGTGCTGCTTCTGGCATTCCAGGACGGACAGTCTCAACGTGCCATTGCACAGAAGCTTGGAGTATCCCAGATGAGTGTGTCCCGTATTCAAAAACGGGCGACCGAGAAGCTTAAGCAGATTATGTCTAACTCGGGTTCCTGATATGTTTTTTATAGACTGCAATGACTCATGAAGACACGCCATTCTTTAAGAATGAGGCGTGTCTTTTTTGAAGAGTATTTAGTTGATCAGAGAAAGGGGGAGCGGGGAATGAAGGAAGAATTAAAGGTGCTGCAGGAGTGGACCATGGACCCAGGCTGGAAGTGGATCGATTTGAATATTGAGGACTGGGATATGGCAGAGGTGAAGGAACTGGAAGGGCAGTATCCACTGGCTGACGAGTGGCTAAAGGAGATCCCAAGGGTGGAGACCAGCTATCTTTCTGTTCGGTTGATGGATAATGACCGTCCGATTATATTTGGTTCATTACTCTATTCGGTCAAGCTCGAAATTGATTCTTCTGAGTCTTGCAGTAAATTTCATTTTTTTCTAAGTGATGATATGTTCATAACTATTAATTTGGACGAGAATACTCGCAGTGTCATGACATCCGATGAGCGTATGAAAATTCTGAGAAGATGTTCTCATCCTCGTGATGGGTTTTTCATCCTGGGCAGGACTTTGATTCATTATTTTCATACCGGTATGGATAACTTCGAGGCGAATCTTCGCCGGGTTGAGGATATTATGCGAAAGCGGAATAAGAAGAATATCATGGATCGGATATTGAATGCCCGCTTTGAACTGCTTTATTGGCACAATTTGTTTATTCCGTTCCAGGAACTGCTTACCGCAGCACGTGAAGCTTATTTGGAGGAAATCGACAGCAGTGTTTACTTCAAGAGGTATTTTTACCGTCTGGAGAGGGTAGAACAGCTGTTCATCCATTATGAGCGAGAGATCGATACCCTGATCTCCATAGATGATGCGATCTCAGCATTCCGGGGGAATGAGATTACGAAGACACTTACCATTATTGCTTCTATTTTCACACCTGCTACGGTGATTGGCGCCATATGGGGAATGAACTTTGATTATTTACCCTGGATCAAGACCGGAGTATGGGGATTTGCCTTAGTCAGCGCATTAATCATACTGAGTACGGTAGCTCTAGGGATTTGGCTCAAAGCGAAAGGGTGGACCGGGGATTTGCTTGAGGTTGAAGATGAGGAGTCCAATTTGTAAGAATAAGAATCGTGGACAAATAAAATAAAGCCTGCGCAGCAGCTCAGGCCTTGGGTAAGGGCACCATGCAAGGTGCTCTTCTTACTGCTTGGGATCATTCTCCAGCCCTTTTTCTTTATCTTCCGTGACGGTATCCATCTGGTCCATCTCATCGCCGAGGCGTTTCAGGTCGTTCATGTCATTAACCATCGAGCCATTCTCAGCTTCATCAATGTCTTTGTGTTTAGGCACATTTCCTATAGCTGTATCCATGATTTGATCACGGGTATACTTTTCCTGTTCGTCTTTTGGATTTGTTGAACTCATGGTTCAGGTCCCCTTTTCTCATAGTAAAGTGTTATTTCTTATAAGCGTCCATATAATGCTGGATATTCGCTAGGAACTCTCCGATCAGCGGCATCGACACGAAGAAACTTGTGATCCAACCGAACAAAGCCAGAACCAATGCGGTTCCTATCGTTAGTCCAAGTCCCCGGGCCAAACCGGAGGTGAAGTTGGAGAATAACCGCTTCTTAGGATTTGTATAATTCTCAATAATATCCTTGAAGTCGGATCTTTCCAGCGCATCCGCAATATCATCCAGGCGTGAATTGAGGCGTTTCACTTCGTGCCTGAGTTCAAAGGGATGATCCTTGGTGTCATATTGCTTCAGTTCTCCCATTTGGAAATTCACGTCCTTTCTGTAAAGGTAGGGATAAGAAATAGCCAGCTGAAGAAGGCTGGCTATTTCACAAGAGTCATCTTTTAAGGATTAGTAAGATGCGCTTGTTTTGTTATGAACTTCACGGGCAGTATCTTGGGAAGCCTTGCGAATATCACTCGAAAGCTCATTCGAAGTATCCTTGGCTTCGCTAGCCACCTCACTGGCAGAGTCTTTCGCATCTTCCGACACATTGGTAGCTGCCTGTTTCACTTCGTCGCCAACCATAGAAGAGGCGGTTTTAACGCTGGATACAAGCGTACTTGCGCTTGATCCCACCGTTTTTGCCAAATCTGTTGTCTTAGCCGTTACATTTTTAGCCAGATCTGTAGCCTTTTCTGTCACAACAGAAGCTACATCTTTGGATTTATCACATACTGTGCTCCATTTCTCTGACAGATCGCTGCGCATTTCACGACCTGGCTTTGGAGCGTAGAGAAGAGCTGCAGCTGCACCGAGAAGACCGCCAATGATCAAACCTTTTGTGAAAGTTGAACCGCTTTGTACCGGATATTCTGTTTCTGCTTTATTCATTCTAATCACTCCTTAATGGATTTATGTTATACAGGCCGAACTAAGAAATCTGAGCCAGATTGGTTAGTTCAGTCTGTATCTTGAAGAGCTTTAGTCTTAAGGGCCCTGAGTGTCGCTCAGCTTACTTTGTATATAAACTTCATGCCTTTAGCTGAAACAAATAGGTATAATATACTGTAGTAGCCTGGATTTAAGATCCGTATACGATAAGGAGACGAGTAGGAATGAATGAGGTTGTCTTGGTTCGGGAGTTTCGTGCGGGCATTCTGGAGTGTGCTCATAGCGGTCATATAGGTATAGTTAATGAGAAGGGGAACGTGGTTTATTCTGCGGGAGATCCTGATTTTGTAGCTTTTACACGTTCGTCAGCCAAGCCTTTCCAGGCTATCCCGGCCATACGTGCTGGCTTGGCCCACCACTATCATCTTTCGGGAGAGGAAGTGGCGATTATGACCGCTTCCCATCGTTCACAAGAGATACATGTACAGACACTTGAGCGGTTAAGCAACAAAATAGATATTGAGGAACACTGCCTTGTCTGCGCGCCAAGCCTGCCACTTGATGAGACAGCAAGGGAGGAGCTGCTGCGTGTGAACGGTCACCGGCGCAGGCTGTTCCATAACTGTTCAGGTAAGCACTTTGGGGTTCTCGCCTACTGTAAAATGGCGGGTTATCCGCTTCAGGGCTATGACAATCCTGAACATCCGGTTCAGCAGGAGATCGTAAGTACGCTGGCATTGCTTGCTGAGATGCCTAAGGAGGATATAGGTCTAGGAACAGATGGCTGCGGGTTCCCCGTATTTGCTCTTCCGCTATCTTCATTAGCCAAAGCCTATTTGAAGCTGGCTTGCCCGGATCAAATTCAAGATGCAGCTACCCGTGAGGCGGTAATAAAGATTACGGCTGCTATGAACGCTCATCCCGTTCTGGTCGGCGGCACGGACAGGGTGGATTCCATCCTGCTGCAGGATTCCAATATTGTGGCGAAAGGTGGCTTTAAGGGCGTATATTGCTTCAGCTTGAAGAAGGAGCGGCTTGGAGTGGCCCTGAAAATTCTGGATGGCTCCGAAGAGGAGTGGGGTCTGGTTGTTCTGAGGATTTTGGAGCAGCTTGGTTACAACAATCCAGCTACATTGGAACGACTCAGATCGGCATTCCGCAAAGAAATCTTCAATGATGCGGGAAGGAAAGTAGGATATGCCGAGGCTGATTTCGAACTATCAGCTTCCCAATAATCATGAGAAGCTGTCCATAAGTGGATTTCCTACAAGCAGAGACAAAAGCTTTTCATACTTAATACTGTAAACGAAACAGAGCAGCGTTTCTCCTGTTATTGGAGCTTCGCTGCTCTTCGTTTTTGGTCATTACAGCTTCGCAGTTCTGGCTTCGGTAACGATGTTTGTGATTTCATATCCACTTTGTAGGCTCATTGATTTTTTGGGCTGCGGAGAAGCAGCAAGAAACCCAAAATGCCTATGATTAGCCCTTTAGCCTTAAGGGTAAGGAATAGCAAGAAAGAGGTGCACAGGGCAATTAAAGACTCACATCTCATATATGAGGTCCTAGTGTAGGGCCATGGAGGTTGATACTGATGATTAAAGTGATAACTTCGGATGAACGCCATACTTCAGACCGTGGATGGATTCATAGTGAGTTCAGCTTTTCATTCTCTGACTATGAAGATCCAAGTAATGCTCACTTCGGATGTCTGCTCGCCCATAATGAGAATATTCTGAAGCCAGAGCAAGGATTCAAGAGACACCCGCATCATGATCTTGAGATTGTAAGTTATGTAGTGTCGGGAACGCTGGCTCATAGCGATGATCTGGGTAACTCTCATCAGCTTGAGCCAGGCGATGTTCAGGTTATGAGCGCAGGGACAGGTGTACGGCACGAGGAGAGGAATCCTTCAAGTAACGAAGATGTCCGTTTTATCCAACTGTGGTTTTTGCCGGATCAGAGGAGTGAGTCTCCAACCTGGAGAACCCATTCTTTTGGCAGAGAAGATCGACTCAACAAGCTGCTTCCCGTGGTATCCGGTAATGGAACTGAAGGCACGCTGCCTATTAATCAAGAGGTAACCATCTACCTGTGCACCCTTGAGACGGGGCAGGAAGTGAGCCTTCCTCATCGGGATGAACGCAGGACTCATGTTTTCCTGATTGATGGGAATACCGATTTGAACTGTGGTGAGGAGAAGCTGTCGCTAAGGCCAGGGGATGCTACCCGGATCAGGAAGAGCTGTGATATTACCTTCAAGGGGACGGGTAGTGAAGAACCGGCAGAACTATTGATTGTAGACATGCCATAATAAATGAATTTATAGTTAGCCGATCACAACGAATAACCTGTTATGAAAAGAGTCCTCACCGGGCCGTGTCTAAAGACACCCGAAGAGGACTCTTATTTGTAGTCATATGATTTAGCTTCTAAGACTGCCAAGCTCGGAGGCGATGGCTTCAACCTCTGAAATACTCAATCTTTCCTTATTCATCACGATTTCATAAACCTCGTAAATATCATCATAACGGTCAATGGAGAAAGCGGAGGCCTGCATCGCAGCACCTGTTGCCATTCTAAGTTTGTTCTTGATGGCCTCGATCATATATTCAACGTTTTCCTGGGTCTTCTGAGTTAGATCCAAACCTCTCATCCTCTCAAGCAGCGTAATATCGGTATTGTATCACTTTTGCGGCAGCGAGAGAAGATAAGGTACAATAGCAGTAGAGTAATTCAGGCTGGGGGGGAAGAACAGAAAAGGATGAGAACAAGCAAACGCCACGTCTTGGATGAGGCCCTGGCACGCCGGAAATGGTCGGCAGGAAGCGAATTGAACGGGTTCTTCAAGGAAGTTTGGAATCAGAATCAGGGAGAGAAGATTACCTTCCTCTGTATCGGTACGGATCGATCCTCTGGGGATGCGCTGGGCCCATTGGCAGGAAGCAAGCTGATCAAGTACGGGTTCCGTCATGTGATTGGAAGTCTGGATCATCCTTGTGATTCATCAAATTTCAATGATCGGCTGAAAGCGATCCCACAGAATCACCTTGTTGTTGCGATAGATGCTTGTCTAGGTACAGCTCCCTCTGTAGGTCACTATATTCTGGCCCGGCAGCCCCTGCTGCCAGCTCAGTCTGTTGGAGGTAATCTGCCGCCAGTAGGGGATTATAGTGTGGCAGCGATTGTAAATGTGAAGGGACCAAAGCCATACTCTTCACTGCAGATGACTTCGCTGTACCAGGTCATGTGCATGGCAGAAGAAATCGCAAGTGCTGCGGCAGCTGCTTTCGGTATGATCCCACATTTAGCAGGCAAGCATGGTTCAGAGTCGGCGATATTAGATTAATAGTAATCATAATCCCATTACATATAAGCGAAAGAAGGAATATACAATGGACAAAGCAAATGTGAATGGAACGGTAATCGCTTACGATGACCGTGGTGAAGGTGAAGTATTGGTTCTGATTCACGGGTTCTGTGGAAGCTCGGCCTACTTTGAACGCATTATTCCTCTTTTGTCGAAGACGTATCGCGTGATAGCTCCTGATCTTCGGGGACATGGCGCATCTGGTGCCCCTCTTGGTCCCTATACGATCGAACAGATGGCTGATGATATTGCAGGGTTACTCGAATCCTTAGGGGTAAGCAAGTATACTTTGATCGGACACTCCTTGGGCGGGTATGTCGCACTCTCAGTTGCACAGCGATATGCTTTCCAGTTGAATGGATTTGGTCTGCTTCATTCTACAGGTTACCCGGATAGTGAGGAGGCTAAGGAGAAACGTCTGAAGGCGGTCTCCACGATTCAAGCCCAGGGAATCACTACCTTTATTGATGGTCTCGTGCCGGGATTGTTCGCTACAGAGAATGTGGAGAAGATGGAAAGTGAAGTGACCAGGGCGAAGGAGATTGGTTACAGGACTCCTCCACAAGGGGCCGCCGGGGCCGCTCTGGCTATGCGGGAACGTCCAGATCGTACAGACGTGTTGTCCGCCTCGACATTGCCCCGCCTTCTGATTGCAGGAGAGAAGGATCATTTGATTCCTTCCGAGAAGACGTTCACAGCCAAGGGGGACAATGTGACTGAAGCGCTTATTCAAGAAGCCGGACATATGAGTATGTACGAAGCACCTGAGAAACTTGCTGAGGTCATTCTGGATTTCTTGAAGCAGGTTCACGCTTAATCTGGAGAATGACTAACGGAATCAATGGTATATGAGGTTAATTATTATGCAGCCGGGCAACCCGAAGGGTTCCTCGGCTTATTTCATTTTAGGGGGATACTTTGAGAAACTGGTAATCACCCTGGAAATAACTTAAAATTTTTATAATATAAAATATTGAGGCTGATTGAATGAGGTGGAGAGGCGGACGATGAGCTTATGTTGAGAAGAGATTATCTCCTTCGGATGATAGAAGAGATGTCTGGGGTTATTGGCGCATTCTTTGGCCTGAAGCAGCAGAAGAAGCATACAGAGATACTCTGGGAGCTGGACGAACAATATAAGAAGCATTTTCGTCTGACCAGTGAGATGCTGAATTCATTGTCTATCCGCGATATCATCGAAATGTTTCGCTACGGGGGGATCATAGAAGCGGACAAGCTGCAGAGTGCTGCCCTTCTCATGAAGGAAGAGGCGCTGGTCTATATGGATAATCAGGAAAGGGACAAAGGCCTTATCCGATCCATCAAATCCCTTCATTTGTTTCTCTACGCGGCTCTTGAAGGAGCAGACCGCTCTCTGTGGAACCTGGAGACCCAGGTAAGTGAGCTGGAGTCCACAGTAAAAGGATATCGGCTTCCGTCAGAGACAGAGAAGCTGTTGTTCAGATATGAGGAAGAGCGGGGCCGCTATGATCTTGCAGAGAATGCATTGTACCGCATGACTGAACGGAGTATAATACAGCCGGAAGAGGCCCGGGAATTCTATGAACGTCTGCTTAAGCTAAGTCCGGTGCAGCTGAACAAGGGCGGGCTGCCGCTGAACGAAGTGGAAGAAGGCCTTGCGAACTTGAGTCGTGTTAAGAAATAACCTGATATTTAATCAATTAATGATAATTGGAAAGTGAGCTGTCAATCGAATGGAATCGTTGCGGAAACTCGTACATCAATTAGCAGAGGATAAAAGTCTGATTTCTGCTACGCTCAGTCAGCGCCGCAAAGCGGGGGAAGTAACCTATACGAAAGTTGTGATCAAACCTGTAGAGCTTAAGAAGTCACTGCATTACCAATTCGCCTTTTATTATGAGAATAAAGTGACTCATGAGAATATACCTGCTTCGGAGCTGGAGCATCGGTTAATTACCATGTTTGAAGAGACATTTCGTCAAGGTCTAATCTGTACGGAAGAAGCGGATTACCAGGTGCTGATCAGTAAGAAGTTCAAAGTATCCATCCTAACCAAATCCCCTTCCAAGAAAAGCACCTCGCTCGCCCATAATAGGAAGAAGCAGTACATTCTTGAGGAAGGGCGCCCAGTTCCTTTCCTCGTAGAGCTCGGCATTATGAATGAGGAAGGCAAGGTTCTTGCAAGAAAATATGATAAGTTTAAGCAAATTAACCGGTTCCTGGAGATGGTCCAGGATATCATTATTCATCTTCCTGAGGACCGGCCGCTTACGATCGTCGATTTTGGCTGCGGTAAGTCTTATTTGACCTTCGCATTGTATCATTACCTGTCCGTAGAACAGCGGAGAACCTTGAATGTGGTCGGGCTAGACTTGAAGGCGGATGTAATTGAACACTGCAGTGCACTGGCAGGTCGGCTGAATTATTCCAATCTGCGATTCCTGGTCGGCGATATTGCCGAGTATGACGAGCTGTCCCAGGTGGATATGGTTGTGACGCTTCATGCCTGTGACACGGCTACAGATGCGGCGCTTGAGAAGGCAGTCCGCTGGAATGCCTCAGTCATTCTGTCCGTACCGTGCTGTCAGCACGAACTATTTGCTCAAGTAGATTCTCCGGTGATGGACCCGCTGCTGTCTCATGGAATATTGAAGGAGCGTTTCTCGGCGCTTGCTACCGACGCCATTCGGGCAAAGCTTCTGGATATTATGGGATACAAGACACAGCTGCTTGAATTTATCGATATGGAGCATACACCTAAGAATATCTTGATTCGAGCCGTGAAGGGATCGGCTGGAGATCCGGCAAAGCTATGGGCTGAATATAGCGCATTTCGTGATTTCCTGCACGCTTCCCCATATCTGGAGAAGGCCTGCCGGGACTTGCTGCCAGGTGAAGTGGATCGGACTTAATCCTTATTAAAGAATATATAACCGGGTATCACCCGCGGTTTGCAAAACCGGCTTAAGGTCAACACTGGAAACAGGGTTGGCCTTTTTGTGCTAACAGCCAAGGCCCAACCTCTATTATTTCTGAATTAGGGAACACTCAGTTCATTTTTAGTTGGAGGGAGTAAGATGGGGAGCAGGCAGCTGCAAGTGGGGATAGGAGCAGGATATATACTTCTGCTGGTTGTTTCTTGTGTCTATACCGGATTTTATGAGGGCAGAGGCATGTACCCGTGGATGGCAGCAGGATTCCTCATCATGACTGTGATGATGGGACTTTGGGTGACAAGACTGAGGGAAGAGCGCAACCCCTATGGAAGCACGGCCTTCTGTAAAAAAGACACCGCTTGCAGCGGAAGTGGGCGGGGTCGGTTAGCCGAACTTTTGCTAGTGATTCCGCCGTTTATTATGGCTGGCCTCTACGGGGCGCACCTGCTAACATCTCCCGTGTCGATGCAGGGCACACTGGATCAGGCCTTGCGCTGGGCCTTTTATAGCGTCTTCGCGGCCGGACTCACATCGGCCGTGAAGCTGCCCCAGGCGCGTGCCGTGCTGCGCGCCGGCCCGGCGGCTTGCGCCGCCATCCTTACCGCCGCAGGGCTTGCGGCGGTATACGGCTTGGCGCAGCTGCCGCATGCGGTGCTGCGCACCGCAAGTGCAGAGCTGTCCGCCGCCGGAGCACGGCTCGGCGGACTGCTTGAGTATCCGAACACGCTGGGCGCCGTGTTCGGGGCACTGCTGCTCGAGCGGCTGGCCTCGCTCTCGCGCGCGGATTACCGCGCAGCGCCGCTTCGCCTGGCGCTCGGCGCCGCACTTACGTTCGGCTGCGCCGCCAGCCTGCTGCTGACGGAGTCGCGCGGCGCCTGGCTGAGCACGGCGGCCGGCTGGGCCGCCGTGCTCGCCTTGGCCGGGCGCGCAGCCCGGCGGCAGCTGCTGCTTCAGACCGCCATCCTGGGCGGGGGCGGTCTGTGGGTGTACCGCCAGCTCGCCGGAGCTGGCCTTGCCCCGGCGCAGCTGCCGGGGCTTGCGGGGCTGGCAGGCGCAGCGGCCTGCACGCTGGCGCTATCCTGCGCTGCGCGGGGCTATGGCTCGCCGGCGCAACTGTACTTGCGCCGTCGCAGCTCGCTCGCGCAACAACGCCTGCGCCGCTTGGCAGTAACGGCCGCCTGCTGCGCATGGGCGGGGCTTGCGCTAGCCCTTCCTGCGCCGGGCAGCGGCGGAGCAGGACTTGTCCGCACCGGGACGAGCACCGTGTCGGCCCGGCTGCTGATGTACCGTGACGCCATGGATCAGATCGGGTACACCCCGCTGTGGGGCCGCGGAGGTGAAGTCTGGAGGTCGGTATACCGAAGCATCCAGAGTCAGCCTTATGTAGGTGCCCAGGTCCATAGCGGATATATCGATATACTGCTGGGTCTTGGAATCATCGGCCTGCTCGTGATTCTGACTTGGATTATAGGAGCAGGGCTTCTGCTGTTCCAGAGGAGAAGCCTGTGGTTCGCTCCTTTTATTGTACTTGTACTGCATGCAGGAATCGACTTCGATATGAGCTATGGACTCATCTGGCTGATCTTGATCTGGATAGCGGTGATCGGAACGAACGAGGGTCCCGCTCAGCGGATAAGAGCTCCGTCTATGGGCTCCCGAATTCCTTTGCTGCCGAGGCGTATCCCCACTCACATTCATTCGATTCATCCGGCCACATGGATCTATAGCAGAAGCCGCCCGTTTCATATCCTTCCGGGGATACGTAATCTTCAGGGGCAGGGGAACCGTTCCTTGAATTTCGTACTCCGACTGATTGCAAGGGCCGCTGCAATTGTCTTTCTTATGCTGAGCATATTGAGCTTGGGCTTGATGAAGAGTGAACAGTTGACTGGGCAGGCTCTTCATCTAATCACATTGAATCGTACTCCTGAGGCGAGACACCTGCTGAAGAGAGCCATCCAGCTGGGGCCCTATCGCTTTGTTCCGAGGCTTGTTCTCTCGTCCGTAACGGATTCGGCCGATGCGGAGAGATTGCTGCGGGAGGGAATCAATTATAACCCGCTGCAAGCGGAGCTTTGGTGGGCACTGGGACGAGTCCAATCGAAGCAGGGTGACCCTGCCGCCATTCCCGTTATGGAGAAGGCGGCCTTGCTGGACCGTTACAACAGCAGTCTGCATACTGCTGTCTTAAGTGAATTTAACGCACTGGCTCTGAGACTGGACCAGGCGGGCCGCCCCAGTGAATCGGTCCATGCGGTTCAGGCAGGGCTCACTTTGTTTCGCCGTGATCAACTGCTGGCTTACACATTTGGAAGCATGAGGAATGTCCGGAATGACCGCAAATTTCGTATCACTGAAGCTGCAAGGCAGGAAGCGTTACTCCTTGAGTGCTCTTCTTCAGGGCGGCCATTCCGAATAGCCTGCGTGCTAGCCGCCAAAGGCATCCCTGAAAGCCTCACACAGCTTCGTCCGGTCAACTTCCCATAGGTCTGCAAGCTCCTGGCTGACTTGTTCATCCCACCAGTTGGCCAGCACTTTCCGGTTGCTGCTGTTCTCGTGAATCCAGAGCAGGTTTCCGATGACTTTGCGGTAATAGATTTCTTCACCTTCTTTAATCTTGGCTTCAGGAATATAGGTTTTCATTCGTTTGACGGTCCGGTACAATTCTTTACTGCAGCCGCGGCGTACTCTGCGCGGAGAAGGCAGGGCTGATTTATGCTTATCCTGGAAAGTTGGCATGTGATCGACTCCTCTCCCCCACAGCATATGCGCCCGTCTTTCCTATGGATACCCGGCTGGCTTCACAGTAGAATGCATGTACCGCGCTATGATAGAATAAACTTCAAATAGAAATTAATGAGAGAGTGGGTCGAAAGTGGATATCATATCTAACGTAATTCAGCATTTGTTTGAAGTGATTCGGGGACTTGGTTACTTTGGTATTGTGCTGGGACTTGCAATTGAAGTCATTCCAAGTGAAATTGTACTGGCTTATGGAGGATTCCTGGTGTATCAGGGAGACCTCAACTTCTATTGGGCCGTGTTTTTTGGTACGGTAGGGGCTTTGGTACAGCAGTGGATTCTGTACTTTATCGGCCGGTTCGGGGGGCGTCCCTTCCTGGATAAATTCGGTAAGTATATTAAGATAAAGCCTCATCATATGGATATTGCAGAGAACTGGTTCAATAAATATGGATCGGGAATTGTATTCACCGCCAGGTTTGTTCCTGTTATGCGGCAGGTCATTTCGATTCCGGCCGGTATTGCCAAAATGTCACTTTTCCGCTTCTCTCTATTAACCGTGCTTGCCTCTATTCCTTGGTCGTTCTTGTTCGTATACCTCGGCAAGGCTCTCGGGAACCAGTGGGAGCATATCCATGAGAAGGCTGCCCCTTACGTAACGCCAATTCTGCTTGTTGCTATTGCAATTCTGATTGTGTATGTACTATATAAGTGGTATTCCAACAAGAAGAAGAGAGGAGATGCTGTATGAGCATCAATAATCATAATGTAAGCTACAAATTCCGGACGGGCTTAACCCCACAGCAGTTCATGGACGGGATGACCAAGAACAAGGAAGCGTTTGAATCCGGGTACAACCAGTTTGAATGGCTGAGTGAAGAGGACAAAGAGTTTTTTGAAAGCCTGAATTACCGGGACGACATCCGGGTGCTGATTCTGGCAGCGGATTGGTGCGGAGATGTGGTACGTAATATCCCGGTCGTGTTCCGGGCGCTTGAAGTATCGGAATGGCCAGTTGAGGTACTGATCCTTGAAGAGAACCTGGATATTATGGATAACTTCCTGACTATGGGCGGCCGTTCCGTGCCAGTCGTGATTTTTGCGGATACGGGTGGGCATGTGCTCGGACAGTGGGGTCCCCGGCCTAAGCATGTGCAGGAGGTCATGATTAAGTTCAAGCAGGAGAATCCGGACCGTGAAGCTCCTACCTACGAAGAGAATATTTTACAGGCCCGCAAGCTGATGCTGGAGAAATACGGGGAAGGCAATAAGGTCCATGCTGTGATTGTATCTGAGCTGCGCGACCTTATATCCGGGCTATAAGCGATGCTGAGAATTGAGAGCTTTTCCCTAGGCCCCCTGCAGACTAATGCCTATCTAATCCGAGGGGAAGATGATAATAAGGCCATTATTATTGACCCAGGAATGAATCCTGCCGCTCTGGTTCGCCGGATTGAGAATCTTGAGATTGAAGCTATTCTGCTGACTCATGCACACTTTGATCATATTGGCGGAGTAGATGAAATTCGCAAAGCGAAGAACTGTCCGGTATACCTTCATCCACTGGAAGCCGAATGGCTAATTAATGCCAAGCTGAACGGGTCCATGCGTTGGACGGAGGTTACGGACCCTATCACCACGAATCCTGCAGAGTTTGATCTTGCGGAGGGACAGAAGCTGACGCTGGTAGGGCATGAATTTACTGTATATCATACTCCTGGACATTCTCCGGGAAGCGTAAGCTTTCTCTCGGGGGATGATCTGTTCTCGGGCGACGTACTTTTCAAAATGAGCGTCGGACGGACTGATTTACCAGGCGGCCGTGAACGTGACCTGTATGATTCGATCAAGGGCAAGTTGTTCCGCATGCCGGACGAAGTCAAGGTCTACCCAGGTCATGGACCGAAGACAACGATTGGCTTTGAGAAGTCTAACAATCCTTATGTGTCCTAGCGAATGCTCGGCGTTATGTCAGATTAACCTTTCATTTGTCAAAAAAGGGTAAAAAAGCTGGACATCCTTAGTTTCCTTTGTTAGAATGTATATTAATTAAATGTTATTAACTACGCGAAGCACGCAAGCTGTGGAATAATCCCGGTTTGCGTTCTTTTTTTGCCTTGATTTCTTAATGTTAAATACTGGATTGTCTATGGGGGAGTCAATATGGAATTTGAGGGAACATCTTCATTTGATTGGCGAATGGCGATGGATCGGACTTGGAACAGGAGAATGGATCTATCCGCTTCAGATAAGCGGATGCCCGGATGGAGGCAAGCTGTGGGCACGAGCAAGGGGATTGCACAGCCGTGGTTTGAGAAGCTGGAGGGTTATCGAAGCGCGCCATTTTATAAACGTTAATATAACGTTCAAAAAATAGCCGACATCTTTCTCCCTTTTTCGTGGACATTCCTATTTATTTTTAGTAGGATAATGTAATAACATGAACATCATATCAGGGAGGTAGACGATGCTGCGTTTAGGAGAGAAAATTGTTATCGTCGCTGACGCCTTTGAGCAGAATCTTCCTGTCGGAGGATACGGTTATATCATTGCTTACGATCGTAATCCGGATAACGCATTCGATTATGTCGTCCGATCTCCAAAGACCAATCGGAATTATTTCGTTCCGTCGAGCGATATTGAGTCAGAACAATATCTGATTCAACAGGAAGTAGATCGCGTAGAACGTGAAGCGCTGATTGATTTCGCTCTTAGCACTCATAATGAGAAACTTTTCTTTCAGGTTATGAATGGGGAGATAGAGCGGTCGGAAGAAGAAGAGGAAGCGGTACAGGAAGCTATGTCTCAGGCGGAATTTATCAAACAGGTAAATTTGCGTGCTTGGATTTAATTTAAGAAGAGCCAGCTGATGCGGGCTCTTTTTTTGTTATATAGGGATAACCAGAGCTGGTTCCAATTGAAATATAGGCTTATCTACAATATAATTATACGGATTATAAGGATTGCGCTAAAGACTTTGAGAATGGACATGCTGTACAATATGTAGCAGGCTCGGCCGATCAGAAATCATTAGGAGGGAACGACCGAAATGAGTATCACGACAAAAGATGTTGAACATGTAGCGAGGCTGGCAAGATTGAATCTGACTCAAGAGGAGAAGGAGACATTCACAGAACAGCTTAGCGCCATTTTACAATATGCTGAGAAATTGAATGAACTGAACACGGATGGGGTCGAGGCAACCACACACGTCCTGCATTTGAGCAATGTAATGCGTGAGGATGTCGTGAAGGAAAGTCTGCCGGCAGAGAAGGTATTCCTGAATGCGCCTGACGAAGAAGACGGGCAATTTAAAGTACCAGCCGTACTCGAATAGAACGAAGAATGAAGGGAGGAATTTAACGTGTCACTATTTGATTTGCGTTTACAGGAGATACATAACAAGCTTCATGCCAAGGAGCTATCTGTATCCGATCTGGTAGGGGAAGCCTTTACTGCGATTGGAGAGAGAGATGAGAGAATTCAAGCCTATCTTACACTGGATGAAGCGGGGGCGCGTGCTGCGGCAGCCCGTCTTGACAACAAGCTTGTGTCCGGTGAAGAGAAGGGCCTGCTGTTCGGGCTTCCAGTGGGAATCAAGGACAACATGGTAACAGAAGGCCTGCGCACCACATGTGCCAGCCAATTCCTGTCTAATTATAACCCGATCTACGATGCCACCTCCGTGCTGAAGCTGAAGCAGGCGGATGCTGTCACTATTGGCAAGCTGAACATGGACGAATTCGCCATGGGGGGATCGAATGAGAATTCCAGCTTCCAGCCTACCCGCAATCCTTGGGATTTAAGCCGTGTGCCTGGTGGTTCCAGCGGTGGCTCTGCTGCGGCAGTTGCTGCGGGTGAAGCCTATTTCACCTTGGGCTCTGATACGGGCGGATCTATTCGTCAGCCAGCATCCTATTGCGGTGTTGTTGGCCTTAAGCCGACTTATGGACGTGTGTCCCGGTATGGTTTGGTTGCTTTTGCATCCTCCCTGGATCAGATCGGTCCTGTTACGAAGAATGTGGAAGATGCCGCTTACGTACTTCAAGCTATCGCAGGCTATGACTCCAAGGATTCCACCTCTGCGAACGTAGAGGTTGCGGATTATATCAGCGCGTTAACCGGCGATATTAAAGGGCTGCGTATTGCGGTGCCGAAAGAGTATCTGGAAGGCATTGATCCGAAAGTCAAAGAAACTGTCCTTGAAGCCCTGCGTGTGCTGGAAAGCCTTGGAGCTGTGTGGGAAGAGGTGTCTTTGCCGCATACCGAATATGCGGTTGCCGCTTATTACTTGCTGGCCTCTTCCGAGGCGTCTTCGAACCTGTCCAGGTTCGACGGGGTAAGATATGGCGTTCGTGCTGATCATGCCGGTAATCTGCTGGATCTGTATCATGAGTCCAGAAGTCAGGGCTTTGGCCCTGAAGTGAAGCGCCGGATCATGCTGGGGACTTATGCACTTAGCTCCGGTTACTATGACGCTTATTATTTGAAAGCCCAGAAGGTGCGTACTCTAATTAAGAGAGATTTCGACCAGACGTTCGAGAAGTACGATGTCATAATTGGACCTACAGCACCAACCACAGCATTCCCGCTGGGGTCGCAGGTGGATGATCCGCTTACGATGTATCTGAACGATATTTTGACTATACCGGTGAGTCTCGCAGGAGTTCCTGCGCTAAGTGTTCCATGCGGATTTGCAGATGGGCTTCCTGTCGGACTGCAGATTATCGGCAAGGCGTTCGATGAGAGTACAATTCTACGGACCGCTCACGCTTACGAAGTTCACACCGAGCACCATAAGAAGCGCCCGGTTCTATAATACAGAGGTATTTAGGAGGTATCCCATGTCAACATCGAAATATGAAACGGTGATCGGGCTGGAGGTGCACGTGGAGCTGCATACGAAGTCCAAAATCTTCTGCGGCTGCTCCACTGAATTTGGTGCCCCCCCTAACACCCATACTTGTCCTGTATGTCTAGGACATCCCGGAGTGCTGCCTGTCCTGAACCGTCAGGCAGTAGATTACGCGATTAAGGCGGCAATGGCGCTGAATTGTGAGATCGGCGATGTCAGCAAATTCGACCGGAAGAATTACTTTTATCCGGATTCACCCAAAGCGTATCAAATCTCGCAGTTCGATCAGCCGATCGGCCTGAATGGCTATATCGATATTGAAGTGAACGGAACCACAAAACGGATTGGAATTACCCGTCTGCATCTTGAAGAGGATGCGGGTAAGCTGACACATGTCGATGGAGGATATGCTTCACTGGTGGACTTTAACCGGGTAGGTACTCCGCTGATTGAGATTGTGTCCGAGCCGGAGATTTCTTCTCCTGAAGAAGCGCGGGCATATCTGGAGAAGATGCGTGCAATTATGCAGTACTGTGATGTTTCGGATGTCAAAATGGAGGAAGGGTCGCTTCGCTGTGACGCGAACATCAGCCTTCGTCCTCATGGCCAAAAGGAACTTGGCACCAAGGCGGAACTCAAGAACATGAACTCCTTCCGCGGCGTGCAGCGCGGTCTTGAATATGAGCAGTTCCGCCAAGCTGAAGCTTTGGATGAGGGGGAAGCGATTGTTCAGGAGACCCGTCGCTGGGACGAAGCCCAAGGCAAGACTCTGTCCATGCGCGGTAAAGAGCAGGCTCATGACTACCGTTATTTCCCGGACCCGGATCTTGTGAAGATATATATCGATCAAGATTGGAAAGACCGTATCCGCGCGACGATTCCTGAGCTGCCAGATGCACGTAAAGCCCGTTACACCAATGATCTTGGACTTCCAAGCTATGATGCTGAGGTGATTACCTCATCCAAGCCTGTGGCTGATTTATTTGAGGAAAGTCTTAACTATACCTCGGATGCCAAGTCCGTAGCCAACTGGATTATGGGTGATCTGCTCGGACATTTGAACAGCACGGGTCAGGAGCTGTCTGAAGTAAAGCTCACCGGTCAAGGATTGGGTGAGATGATTGGACTCATTGAGAAGGGGACGATCAGCAGCAAGATCGCGAAGACCGTATTTAAGGAAATGCTCCTAAGCGGCAAGCTGCCGCAGGTTATCGTTGAGGAGCAGGGACTTGTCCAAATCAGCGACGAAGGCGCGATACTTGCGATTGTTAACGAAGTCGTTGCCGAGAATCCGGCTTCTGTCGAAGATTATAAAGCCGGTAAGGATAAAGCTATCGGGTTCCTTGTAGGACAAGTCATGAAGCGCAGTAAAGGCAAAGCCAATCCAGGGCTGGTTAATAAGCTTCTGGTGGATGTCCTGAAGCAATAACATGATATCCATAATCTCGCTGCAGGATCCGGACATGGTGGAACAGGTTTGGCTGCTTCAGCATTTGGCTTTTCGTCTTGAGGCCTCGGCCATTGGACTACGCCTGGTACCACCACTGCCTGAGACCTTTGAGTCGTTGTCAAATTCAGCTGAGACGTTCTACGGTGAAGTTACCGAAGATGGAGATCTGCTGGGTGCTATTGCCGTTGCTGAGGAATCCCCAGAGAGACTAATGATTACAAGGCTGATGGTTCAGCCTGATCATCTCCGGGAAGGCATCGGAAGTGGGCTGCTGGGGCATGTGCTTAAGCATCATTCCCACATCAAGCGATTTATGGTGAATGCCGGCACGCGAAATACTCCGGCCATCGCGCTGTATCAGAAATTCGGATTTGCTCCTGTAGAATCCTATATGGCGGATTTGGGCGTTGAACTTATATTGATGCAGCGGGATGGATAATGGTGTAATCCACAATCTCCCTGGCGGGAATATAACAAGGAGAACTTGAACTTCCTCCCTGTTATGTTCACCTCCGGGGGATTTTTATTTTCCCCAATGAATCCCAAGTTACTTGCATGATTACTATCGGGTATTATCTATAGGGAGAGAGACGAAGAGAGAGTAAACACATGGGAGAGGAGTGAAGTAACATGTCCTTGAACCTTCCACCAGCGTCTGACGAAGAAGTGGCAGGTCAGCCTGCCAAGAGCAGCACAGGCTTCAAGCCAAGACGGCGTAAACGTAAGTTTATTGCTGGACTGCTTGCAGCACTTTTTCCAGGCCTCGGTCATCTTTATCTACGTATGTTTCGTAAAGGAATACTATTAATATATTTCATCGTGATAGATGTCTCTGCAATCTTATATTTTTCTTCCGTACGTTTTGGGGTTAACGTGCCGCTGCTCATTTTGCTGGCGCTCCTAATACCGGTCGTATACTTCTACAGTGTATATAGTGTTCTGCAAAATACAGATGCACTGAACGGAAGAAGTGCCCGTGAGGATAAGGCTGAACCCAGGTCGAGAATGATAGGACATCTGGGTTTTGGGCTTTTGCTTATCGCTGGAGGCATGCTGGTATTTGCTTTTCATCTTAAGCCTATCTGGCTGAATTGGTTCTTTTTGTATAATGCAGGATACTTTATAGCCGCTGTGTTAATGGCCTCGGGCGTCTGGATGATTATTCATGAACTACATCGCAGGCTTATTCGCACAGGCCGCTTCACGGCCTCATTAATCTTTATTGCACTAGGAGTTCTGCTTATACTGGATCAATGGATCAAGCAGGATTACCTCCTTTCGTTGTTAAATTTGTGGCCTGTCGTGCTGGTCATGATCGGAATTGAGTATATCGCTCTTTTCTTATGGAAAAGGGTTAGACGGTCCAATCAGGATCGAAGACTTCGATTTGATCTGAGTGGTCTAATGTTCTCGCTGATTCTTGGAGTCTCCGTATTTGCCATCACCCAGCAGGATCACTACCTGCATTTGTGGAATCGGGTGAGTCTTGACCTTACGGCAGCCGGCTCTGAATTTAGCGATGAGAAAGGGTATGCGGAGGTCCGGGATCCGATCTTGGTTCCTATTGATATCAAATCTTCAGAAGTTGTTATCGATGGGATTAATGGACGGATTGCAATTGAGCGGGGGCCTACTGAAGATATTATTGTAAAACCTGTGATTTGGATCGATGGAGTCCAGGATGAGGACGCTGAGAAAATCGCCAAGGATACCACCGTTCAGACCTCCGAAGGAGCAAGGGTAGGCATAACGGTGAAAGATCGTACTTATGGAGCCTCTGGCAGCCGGCATCCGAGAGTGAATCTGACGGTTGTCATTCCGGAGAACCGGAAATTCGACTTTAATGTGAGTACAACTAATGGTGGAATATCACTGGTTAATCTTCAGGCTGTCTCAGATATTTCTCTCCAGACCGGCAGAGGTAATCTCTACTTAAATAACGTGGTTGGGGATGTTACCGGGAAGACTCTAAGCGGCAGAGTTGAGCTTCATGATGTAACAGGGAAGGTGGATCTCGAGACCTTGGGCGGTAAAATGATCGGCATGGATATTTTTGGACCTATCAAGTTTGATACGATGATTGGGGATATTTCAATCGTTCATGCGGGCGATGACATAAGCGCCAATACGAGGAACGGCAATATTTCCGTAGACAGGGCCTATTACAAGCTGCAGGCCGAGTCATTGAACGGTCAAATCTTGATTCGCTCCCCCATCATAGGCGGAGATTGGACAATCTATAGTGCAGTGGGAGAGATTGATCTCCAGATTCCTGAACAAGGGGATTATTCTCTAACAGGATCAAGTGGATATGGTGAGATTAAGACAAATTTGCCTTTTGATATCGATAACAAGACGATTAAGGGCGAGGTTGCAGAAGGTAAGTATAAGATTGATGTAGAGGGCAACAGCGATTTGAATGTCCGGAAATATACTAACTAAATTGCAGCCTACGCAGTGTGTCATGTTCCGTTGACAAACGAATTCGTGTAAACGTACAATAAAGTTATAGTAAAAAATAAGTTAAGCAGGACTTAAGCAGTAGATAAAGGCGGTGGACTTCATGACTACGCGCGTTCAGAATGCACTAGACCAACTGAAAATCAACGGTGTCCGCATCACGCCGCAGCGCCACGCCATTTTGTCTTTCTTGATGGAATCCATGGGGCATCCGACTGCGGATGAGATTTATCGGGCATTGGAGCCGCGGTTTCCAAGTATGAGTGTAGCGACGGTGTATAACAATCTTAAGATGTTTCTTGAGGCCGGTATGGTTCGGGAACTCACTTATGGCGATAACTCCAGTCGTTTCGATGCCGATGTATCGGATCATTATCATGTGATATGCGAGACTTGCGGTAAAATAAAAGATTTCTCGTATGAACCTTTGACAGAAGTAGAACGTAAAGCGGAAGAAAGCACCGGGTTTCGAGTGTTTGGACACCGGATGGAGTTCTATGGTGTTTGTGATGATTGCCGAGACCACTGAGCGCAGTGACCAATATAACGTGCGGAATTCCCTCGGGAGTTCTTCACGTTTTTTTATTTTTCCAAAGCAGTATAACTAATGGAGGTACAGCATATTGAGAGATCGTGCGAATCGACAAGGTTTCAGACCCGGTAGGAGAAGGAGAAGGTCTAAGGCCGGAATGCTTCTTTCTATCGTGTTCATTGCCCTAATTGCCTTGGTTGCCTTATATTTCATTATTCCAAATTGGCAGCATGCCCAGCCAGAATGGAAATCCATGAAGAAGCCAATTTTTGTTCAAGGAGAAGTCATGAAGTATTCAGCGGCAGGATCTGGAGACAGTCTTAAGATTCCACTGCCTGTGATTCAGCAGGAGATTGATCCTAATATCCGTTATGAGGAGAAGACAGAGTCTGTCATTATAACCACCTCCAAAGAGCTTGTTCATCTCAAGATAGATCATAAAGATGCAAAGCTCAATAACAAGCCGATTAAACTTCTGTTTGCACCTGTAACTATGAAGGGAATACAATATCTGCCCATTTCTTTACTCAAACAAATTTACGGAATAGAGTGGACAGAGGACAAGTCTACAGGTGCGGTTATGATCTTAAAGGCAGGAGAGGAGATTCAGTCGGCAAAGGTGAGTGGAGGATCATCCACTGATACCGTCTCCCTTAGATTTGGGGGGAGTATTCATTCACCTATATTGCAGGATATGACTCCGGGTACTGCTGTGCGGGTGATTAGAAATAAAGGAGATTGGGCATTCATCCAGATGGATAACGGCTACGCAGGATACGTCTCCAGGAAGAGCCTTACGCTTACTAACACAAGAAAAGTTCCTGAAGTTAAGGAAATTCCGAATACCGCCCGTCAAAAGTGGAACTCTAAGAAAGTGAATCTTACCTGGGAAGCTGTATATCAGAAGCAGCTTGATCCAGGTACGATCGGTAATCTGCCTGGGGTAAATGTCGTAAGTCCCACTTGGTTTCAAATCATGGACGGAAGCGGTAATGTCCAAAGTAAAGCCGACGATCTGTACGTGAAATGGGCACATAAAAATAAGATGCAGGTGTGGGCGCTGTTCAGCAATGCATTTGACGCAGACCGGACGACTAAAGCCCTCTCCACCTTCGAGAACCGGCTTCGCTCTATTGTTCAGATTCTTCATTATGCGAAGCTGTATCAGCTGGATGGAATTAATATTGATTTTGAGAATGTATACACCAAAGACGGGGATAATGTAACCCAGTTCGTGCGTGAGCTTATGCCTCTGGCTAAAGAGCAGGGACTGGTAATTTCCATTGATGTTACACCCAAGTCGAATAGTGAGATGTGGTCCGTATTTCTGGACAGGAAGACATTGAGCGAAATGGTCGACTACATGATGCTCATGGCATACGACGAGCACTGGGCGGCAAGTCCGGTAGCGGGGTCTGTGGCTTCGCTGCCGTGGACGCGTGCGGCCGTGGGTCGCTTGCTCCAAGAAGATGAGGTCCCTCCTGATAAATTAATATTGAGTGTACCTCTTTACACCCGGGTCTGGAGTGAAGAGACGAAGGATGGGAAGACAACCGTTAGCTCTAAAGCAATTGGGATGAAGAAGGCTCAAGATATTGTGAAGAAATTCAGCTTAACCCCAACGCTCGATGAGGCTGCAGGTCAGAATTACGTCGAGTACACAGAGAACGGAATCCTGAAGAAAATTTGGCTGGAGGATTCTCTTTCGATCAAACAGCGGGTAGAACTTGCAACTGAGCTGAACTTGGCTGGTGTGGCGTCGTGGACACGTGGTTTTGCCTCTCCAGAGGCTTGGGAAGGGTTGAAAGAAATACTGAAGTAATCAGCAATTATAAATGATATCTCTAAAATTAAAGGACAGGTCTGCATTACTGCAGCCTGTCCCTTTTTTATAAGAATTTGAAAGTAATTTTCTTTGTTGTTCAATTCGTTTTAATATCCTGAATGGACTTTGATTGTTGAAGCTCAATTTCATCAGCTGTAATGTTTGCCTTAGCAGGGTCAAGGGTAAGAATTGTCTTACAAAACATGCATCTGTCCGTTTTTCCCAACATTTTTGTAAGCTTATGGCACTCCGGGCATTCAAGCTGGACCGCTGTGGTAGAGAGCATTCCTGCCCAAAAGTAAATGCCGAGACTCCCCATCATGCTGATCAGACCGATCACGAGTCCGATTGCAGCTACAATTCTGCCTGAATGACCCCAGAATACGATCCCGGCTGTACCTAGAACCATCAGTCCCATACCCAGCATCGTAAGCAGTAGTCCCCAGAGCCGGAATTCATTAATTTTGCTAGATTTAAACAACATAGTTAATACCCTCAATTCTAAAATAGATTAGGATTCACTTTTTATCCAAGAAGAAGGAAACTCAATTGGCGTGTAGAACTATATTATATCGAATCGGCGAGAGCTCGCCAAGGTTGGAGGTTGCTGTGGAATCTACCTTTTTTTCTATAGTGAATGAGCAAACGGTAGGACAACATGCGATAGGCGCCATCGGTTACCGACATTCCGGCGGAGGATTTCATGGTTCGCTTCTGCATGACTTTGAGCTTCTGGTTATCGTGATCTGCAGCAGTGGTGAGTTAAGAATGCAGATGGAACATTGCATAAAAGGTAATTTGAAGTATCAGATTATGTACATCAGCAGTGAGGATCTGTTAGGCTGGGTTGCCGACGGGGAGCATCAAGAGATTATTAAATGTTTCCTGCAGGGTGAGATCATTTGGGATGTACAAAGGAGAGTGGTTAGTCTGCGTTCACAGATAATGGAGTTGGAACAGACGTTGCAAGAGCAATATATGTTCAGAGAATTCTCCAGATTTCTTCGCAGATATCTAGAAGCTAAAAGATACAGTGAAGATGGACATTTCATGGATGCTTATCGCAGTGTGGTAGACGCGTTGTATCATTATGCCTGCATTGAATTGATCGAGAAGGGAATCCATCCAGGTCAGAGGGTATGGGAACAAATCAGCCAACTGAGTTCTGTGGTCTATAAGCTCTATGAGGAATTAACTGAAAGCAAAGAGACCCTGGAGCAAAGAGTACAGCTCGTCCTGCTGGCATGTGAGTTCTCTGTGATGTCCAAGATGGCTGATTGTTGTAAGTTTTTACTCAAAATCCTAAGCAGCAGACATGAACCATGGACGATCCAAGAGCTTTTAAAGCACCCTGATCTTGTTCTTGTGCGTGAAGAGCTGCCAATGGTATTAAGAAAGTTGGTCTATCGTTCATTAGTAAGAGAGACACCTTCAGGTCACCAGAGCAGTAATGCAGCTATGAGACAAATCCGTTATTGGGCTAACTAGTTAGTCTATGGGGGAAACGGATTTTATAAAAGTGGTTGACTTATTTATTGAGTCTATGATAAATTATAACTCGCTGCTAAAAAGGATACGAACTTATAGATGAATATTCATCTTAAAAGAAATTAAAAAAAGTTCTTGACTGATAGCTAGCTAACATGATATATTATAAAAGTCGCCGCTGAGACAAAGCGGTAACGAAATGAAAAGTTTGATCTTTGAAAACTGAACAACGAGTGAGTGGATTTCACTTCGGTGAGATTCAAAAATAAAGGATGAAGCAATTCATCCAATGAGAA
>RCUH01000561.1_pt1 | contig 36049 bp, 38 predicted proteins | sample 2166191 | NCBI WGS metagenome assembly RCUH01 (sample SAMN09932848, study PRJNA488358) | compost metagenome | feature: garden; material: soil; isolation source: compost soil in an enriched community after 214 h of incubation | place: Germany: Experimental Botanical Garden Goettingen | collected... | reverse complement strand
CAGTACCATCCACCGATTACTGGTTCACGGTAACCTATAAAGAATATGTAGGAGATACTCCAACCACCAAAGAATTTAAATCGCATTTCTCTTTAAAACGATAAGCAGATCCAAAGAGAATTTTAGTTGTGAAAAGCCCTGAGCATTGTATGTCAGGGCTTTTTTGATGTTGTATTTACCTTTTATAAACATTCAATTATAAATAAATATAGATGTCGAAGAAATAATGAATATATGTAGAGTTCAGGTTGACAATGCTTATCAAATAGAGAGTATAAAATAGTTTTCAGTACTAACACATATTAGTAAGTGTTATAGTTTTTGAGTTACAAGAGAAGGAAATATGATCATATAAAGCTTATTTTGAATTGTATTTGTATGTTTAGTGGATTGATATTTGTTAAATAAGTTAATTAACTAATTTTTGTAAGAAATTATTTACCGATGCAGAAATTAACTTTCTTTTATTTATAGGCCTTTTTAAAAGGCGAGGTACAAATGGGGTACAGTTTTGAGCATAACAATGCAAAATACCACAAACAAACCAAACAATAGTTTGTATATCAGAGACGTATAGGAACTTTGGGACTGATTATAGTGCAAATATATAATATTTTTCAAAAAATTATAGCGATTCTGCGACTTTCTACGTTGTCACCTCATCTTTAGAATCTCAGTAGTTTTTTCAGGCAGTAAATCGAAAGTTTTGTGGTATTGATGTATATGTTTGGAATTATCTTGCGATTATTTAGGAGCTATAATCATTCCTCGGCTATCAGATCAGCGGCTGGAAGGGGGCATGCGCTTCGACATTGGGAATTTTCATTCCGTCATTTATACTTGTCGCCCTGGTAGGCCCGTTTTCAGCAAGGCTGCGCAGCTCGAAGCTCATGTCGGCTTTTTTGGATGCGGCTAATGTCGCATCCGTTGCCATCATTTTCAGCGTCTGTTACGTGATGGCTAGGGAAACCCTCTCAGATTGGCGTACCGTCCTGCTTACATCTTTCGCTCTTTTAATTGCGTTCAGGTTCCGCACGGTTAATTCTGCATTTATAGTAGCGGGTGGGGCGATCGGAGGCTACCTGCTGTCGCTTGTTTGATGTACCGGGCAGTTTCTATAAAAAAATACCACCCGCTTGATTAATCCCGGGATAGCTATGCCCAGACCATTTTGTAGATTGGCCGCCTGAATTTAGGGCGCTCGGATATCCCAGATTTTTGCAAACAGATGCGACGGCCCACTTTATTTCACCCATCCCAAATAAATGGATACCGGCATCATTGCAAGGGTTGAAGGTAGTATTAGTGCAAAGCCATAGGACAGTTTCAGAATCATTGGGTCGTATTTTTTATGATCGATTCCCAACGAACGAAAGGCGCTTTCAAAGCCATGCAGCAAATGCCAGCCGAGAGAGAAACATCCCAATAGGTAGATTGCCACTTCAATTGGGCTTTGAAATTTTTCAAAAATCATCTCATATAAAGGGAGTTCCTCACCGTATTGAAATTGATGGATCCGATTGGGGATCCAAAAATTCTGGGTATGGATAATCAGGAATAATAAAATCAATGTACCAAGCAGGGTCATGCTTTTGCTATACCATTTAACTGAAGGTGTATTACTTTTATAAGCATAGGCTATAGGTCTGGCTTTCCTGTTTTTTTGCCAAAGCATAAGTCCCTGAACTATATGAATTATAAAACCGATAACGAGAACAACTTCTATGGTACGGATTATTGGGTTTGTAGCCATAAAATGTGCTCCGATAGTAAATATTTCCCCATTATCATTATAGAAAATCAGGGCATTCACCGATGCATGCACAATTAGAAAACTGATCAGGAACAGGCCGCTTAATGCCATCAGGATTTTTCTTCCAATGGAGCTTTTAAATATGTTTTTTTGAGCATTCATAATTTTATAAGATAATGTTGTTTTGAGGCATACTAAAGTCTGGCAAATTAATTTCTCCGAGCATTTGCCTTAATTCGACTTCTAATTCGAAACTAATTTGAGATATCGGAACATCATTCGCGCCACCTTCAAATGGATTTTCGGTATTTTCACCCACCTGGACTATAGAAAAGTACAGCCATGAAATTAAAAAGCTGAAAGGGATAATCAACCAGGTCATATTTCCTTTCATAAGTCCGACCACACCTTCATTGAGTTTGTCAAAGTCATTCAGCATTCCATAAGGCAGCAGAAATGTAAAAGACCGGACTAACAAATTATTAATAGTATTATACTGGCCAGGAAATGGTGAATTCTTTATCTGCTCGCTTTTTCCCTGTAAATTATAAAAGTCTCTTATTGATTTTTCCATATCAACAAATTGCAAGACTGTGATTTCTTGCTTGTCATAAAGAGATTTCAGCGTCTTGCTTTGTAAACTTAAGATATGGGTTGGAATGTTTTTAGCTTTTAAAACAGCTTGCAACTCACTAGGCAAAAGATATTTAGCCAATTCTTCCTCAAGGCTTGTTTCTTGTTCAGGAATCTTAAAGAATTTACGATAGGCTACATTATTTGTTTCATTTGTCGACTCCCATGTTTTGGGTGTTCTCATTCCATAACGTAAAGCAGTAACCCAAGCTATATGCCTATAAATAAGTTCTTTTGAAATTTCACTATTCAAATAATCTCTACTTACTAGCCCCCAAGCCCGGCCATTTGATAAAATTGCTGTCCAGATATCTTGAGCATCTAGAGAACGCTTATAACTTAAGTTATTTTTGAACCCTAAAATAAACGCTGTAGCTGTCCCTAACATTGCAATAACAGACCAAGGAATTGCTATCCATTTTATCTCTAGTAAATTGTATAAGATGACGGGGATAGCACTTAAAAGGAGCAAAGTGTATATTTTCCGTTTAGTCCATATCACAAATTCAAAAAGGTTATATGATTTGCCAATATACATACTTCAATTATTTATAGATTAGAGATCGTAGGCTTAAATAGCCTACGATTTTAATTGTCAAATTCTAAACTGATAAAGCCGTCTTTATCCGATAGGCAATATCAACGTTTGTTTTCAGGCTTAGCAATCCAATTTGTATAGTCATTAGTTCCTAGATACACAGGATTCTCGGGAGTAAGTGTTGTCTTTTCAAGTACTACTCCTGAATATGGCGCATTACTATCAGTTTCAACCTCGAAAGCCTTTCCTGTTGCTGTAATATATTGCTTTATCCATTCATCAATTCTGAATCGTTCAGGGCCGCCAATTTCCAAAATCTTATTTGCGGGTTTTTCTGTTGCCACTTTTGCAAGAAATGTTGCGACATCAACACTCGCAATGGGTTGAATAAATGCATCCGAAAGCTTAACTTTTTCTTCGGATGTGCTCATTGCGACAATACCGCCTGCAAACTCAAAAAATTGTGTCGCGTGTACAATAGTAAAGGGAATGCCAGATTCTTTGATCAAGTTTTCTTGGACCTGCTTGGCGCGAAAATATCCGCTGTCCTGCAGTTTATCTGTTCCCACAACTGACAGGGCAATGTGATGCTGTACTCCAGCTCTCTTTTCCGCAGGCAGTAGATTTTGATTTGAGGTTTTGAAGAAATTCATTACAGGATCGTCATCGAATGATGGTGAGTTAGAAACATCGATGACAACATTCGCATTCTTAAGGGCTTCTTCAAGACCTTCGCCTGTGATAGTATTTACTCCTGTATTAGGCGAGGCAGCAATTACTTCGTGTTCATTTTTTAACATGCTTGCTACTTGGCTACCGATAAGTCCAGTACCCCCAATAATTACAATTTTCATCTGATTTGGTATTAGTTATTAATGGAGCAAAATTGAGGATAAAAAAAAAGTAGAATCTTAAACCAGTTTAAGATTTTGAAACGGGACTATTTTCACTTTTGTATTCAAGTATATGATAACATTTGTATCAATTTTAAAAAATTAAAAAAATGAATAGCGAAAATTTAATTGAACTGACAAAAGAACTAATTTATCAAGCAACACATTTCAATGTACCTTATGTAAAGCAAATCTACGCGGATAATTTGCTGATTGTTAAAGTTGATAAGAATGGAATGGTAGATACCATGAACAAAGAACAGCTTATTGGTTTTGTTCAAAGCAACAGTGATGCAAAAGCCGCACCGTTCTCTACTAAGGCAGAATTTCATTATGCTGTCTGTGATGGGAATATGGGTATGGTAGTGATGACCCGCGATTTGGAATTGAATGGAAAATCAGACCCTAAATTCTTTACACTGATTTGGGAATATTCATCAGGAAGATGGCAGGTGGCCAAGGAATCTTGTCTTGCACTTAATTAGATATTCCTACAGAATTTGAGTTTAAGGTGTCGAACGCTTTTTCGCTTTTATCTCGCTTAGATATTCAGGGGTCATATTAAGATAGGATGCAAGTATATGTTGAGGAACTCTCCTGGTAAATTCTGGGAATTTATCATTAAAAAGATGATAAAGCTGCTCGCTTGAAAGAGTATGTAGATATTTAGAGCGATGCTGGGTTGCTGCATACGCTCTCTGGTAAATCAGTCTGAAATAGTGCTCGAGCTGCGGGTATTTCTTGAGAAGCTTTTCCTGATTTTTATAACTGATTGCCAGAACCTCTGTTTTTTCGACCGCTTGTATAATAAATTCTGTTTGGGCTTGTTTTTCAAACGCGAGGTAGTCAGTAATCCACCAGTCCTCGATAGCAAATTGGATAGTCTGTTCAATACCTTTATCGCAAATATAAAACATGCGCAGGCACCCATTTTCTACAAAATAATGAAACTTGCATTGAGAATTGTCATGCATTAGATTTTCCTTTTTGGCAAAAAGCAAGGGCTCGAAATATGATAAGATTACGGGCTCGTCATTAGGGGCTATTTCAACATACTTTTTAAAATGGTCTATCAATTTTTTGGTCATGATCTTGTTGAAGCTTGAGGTTATAATTACCGTTAACTTTTGGGATATATAAAACTTCCTAAATATTATTTACAAAATTAATTTTTTATAAAAAAATATTCTTAGAATTTGAATAAAATTAGCATTAGATGGATGGACTGTCATTTTTTGTCCGGCTAGGCATTCTGCTTACGCTTTCAATTGGTTGTTAACGTGCAGTAAAATACTAGATGGCAGGTCTTTTATTTCTGGCTTTGCCAATGTGTTTCAAGAAAACAGCCTTAACTCTTTGTTGCAAAATAGGTAGCAGCTCCAGTCATCAATGTTCTATAAACGGGCAACATAAAGTTATAATGCTCGACTTTCTTGGAATGTAAAATGCGACAGAACAAATATTTCAGTTTTTAAATTTTTAAAAATGGCAATGAACAATTATTTATTCAAAAATGTTCATGTCCTCATTATAAACCGGGCTTTGTATGTTTAAAAAATTTAAAACACTGTGAAACACATGGTTCTGAGATACTGTTTTATTAGGCTTGATTTGCTTTGAACCGTCAGATACCCAAACTATAAAAGGAATATCATATTGTTCTTTAGGAGCAATACTTAACGGCAAACCGTGCATATAGAGATTTTTTTCACCTAATGATTCTCCATGGTCTGAAACAAAAATCATTGCGCTGTTATATTCTTTTAGCTGCTTTAAAGTTTCAATTATTTGATATAGAATATAATCAGTATAGACTATTGTATTATCATAAGCATTTATTAGTTCTGTTTGAGAGCAATTGCCTAGTTCAACACTGTTACATACGGGTTTAAAAACTTCAAATTGAGACGGGTATTTCTTACTGTATGTAGGTCCATGACTTGTACTGGTATGCAATACTATCAATACCTTATTTTTTTTACTGGCTGATATTTGTTCTTTTAACCCGGCTAAAAGAATCTCATCATAATTACATCCTTCGCCTTTGCAATTTGGCATTAATGCATCTCTCTTTTCATAGTTTTTTATATGAATTGGCGGTTCTCCCCAGTTTGTGGTTCTCCAAACGACCTCTACATTATTTCTATATAAATAATTGGGTAAAATTTCATACAAGTCAGGAGTACTTGCATGCTCTAAAATGCATTTTACGCCTGCGGTTGTATAAGTGGCACAAGAAGTGGCATTAAAATGAAATAGATTAGGCGTTTTGGAAAGTAGCGGATTAGTATTCTTATTATATCCGTATAATGAAAAATTTTGGCTTCTTGCTGATTCTCCTATGACTAAGATAACAACTGATTTTTTGTTGTCTTTTATTACTGCATTTGGCAATAGGATTTCTTTTTTATTTTTTTTGTATTGATGGATATAAAAAAGAGAAGTGTTTACCGAATAAGACCATGGCATTGCAAGTCCGCCCAATCTTTTAGAATTTTTATCGATCCACAGCCAGTTGCTTGCATTAGCAAATACCAAAATCAGAATAAATAAAAGGGTAAGAGAAGAAGTGATTAAAAACTTCTTCACCGCCACATTTACTATTTTAGCCCTAATGATATAAATGCCTGGGATTACTCCAAGCAGAATTATGTATGCGATCAATCTGATGGAAAAGAAACTACTCGACTCTTCATACGTAGTGTTGAGCACATTCCCGATCATGCTTTCATCTATTATAACACTATAAGTATTTATAAAGTAAACCGCAATTGAATTGATAATGAAGAATAGGGCCAATAAGAATTTTCCAATAAAGCGTGATATAAAAAAAATAAGGTAAAAAGCAAAAGCGTTTACGATCAACATTAAAACAATTAAACTAATAATAAGAGTAATGCCGTTCAGGCTTTTATAATCAACATTATTGAAGACAAAGGCGTAAAATGGGAAATGAAAGAAAAACAAATTAAGACAACTCATTAATAAAACAAAATGAGTTATTTTCAAATTAGTTTTTAACATGAGTATTAATTGTTTATTTTCCAAGCCCTAAGGTACAAGTAAATTATTTCTCAAATATTAAAAAATCCGTATTCTCAGTATCCATATGGATTAAACTTAGAAAATTATCGGTCTTTTTTACAATTGTCCATTCTCCGTTAATTCCGGATAAACCGGTTTTACTTGTGAACCTGATGTTGAAAGCAATATCTGTTGGCGGAGCATCATCGGTCAGATCACTTTCCAAAACAGACCAATCTCCTGTATATGTATGGTTATTCCCTGAAGCTATAATATGATGATCTCTTGAAAATGTGAAATTGAATCCGGAATATCGATTCCGCTTCTCATTACTGCCTTTTTTATAATCGACAATATGCCATTTGCCTGAAGTAAATGATTGGGGAAAAGGGGAACTGCTTTTATGATTACACGAAATAAGACAGAGTATTGCCGCGATTAAGATGCTTAATTTTTTCATACCTAGTGTTTTAAAATGTTCTTACAAAACTCAACCCTACTGTTCTTCCGTCATAACTGGGCATAATAAAAGAGGTGGAGGTTTTTTCTTTATGGCCTTCGCCAAAAATGTTTCTGGTTATAACAGGATTAAGCCAGTAGGCAATTTTTGTGCTTAATATCCCAATACCCGCGCCAGCGGCAACATCGGTAAGCCAGTGCCTGTTGTTGTATATCCTGAATAAACCTGTTCCGGTTGCTACAGCATATCCTGCAATTCCATACCAAATGGATTTATCTTTATATTCCTGCCATAAAAATTCAGCACCCGCAAAAGCGGTAGCGGTATGCCCCGAAGGAAAAGAGTTGTTAGAGCTGCCGTCAGGGCGTTCAACCTTAGTGATGGACTTAAGACTGAGTACGGTCGTTGCCATAATAGCATAGGATGTGGCGAATATGACTGTGCGATCCCTCAGGTTATGTTTAGCTTTTACACCAAAAGCATCAAGGGCAAAAACGGATGCAGCAGGTGCCCATTGGCTAAAGTCATCAATAGAGGTTTTCTCATCAATGTCTTCTGTTACTTCATCACGAATGTGCGTGTTCCAACTTTTTAATTGGTCACTTTCAATGCCAACCACTCCATAGCCGATAAGTACAGATGGAATGATGAGTTGTTTATAATTGAATTTTAAATGAGCAACACTGTCAGTGGCAGTGATGCTGTCGGTTTCTTTTGCCTCTTGTGCAGAAAGGCTGAAAGCAGAAAATAAAAGGCACAATAAAACAGCTTTTTTCATTTTTAGGGGATTTTGAATAAGCGTAGTTTTATTACATAGTGTTTGCGTTTGATTATAAAGCGAATGTCTGAAGCGATTCTGAATTTTTCCTGAATTGATTAAAGAGTTCAACTATTTTTTATGCTATTACATTAAGTGCTTTTGGAAGAATAGCAATGTCGATGTTGATAGTTTTCAAATTATGGTATTCTCCATCAATCTGAATATCCGGGAATATCTTTTCAGGTAATTCCAAATGAAGTCTGTCAACTAAAAAATGCTGTGCCTTTTTAAAATTTCCTGTCTTATTACGCAGCACATAATATCCTAAAAGCAGTTTTTCCTTAAATGTAAGTGGAGGAATTATTACAAGATCCAGCAGTCCGTCGCTAAGGCTTGCTTTTGGCGTAAGGCTCATGCCATATCCCATTTCATTTGAATTGGATATGAACAGCATAAAAGGAGTTTCAATAATGAGGCTGTTAGGAAATGATATTAGTGTATTGGTAGGCTTAAAATCAAGACTTGCAGAAAGGGCCGATCTAATATATGAAATAAGGGTGCGTTTTCCTGAGTGCTCATAGTTCTTTATGATCATTGCATCAATGCCAATACCCATGTTGCTAAAGAAATATTGATCATTAACCTTTCCAACATCAATAGCAGTACTGTTTCCATCTTTGATGACCTGTAAGGCTTCATTAAGCTTTCTCGGAATCTGCAGGTTTGCCGCAAGGCCATTACCCGAACCAACAGGCACAATACCTAATTTAATATTGGTTCCTATAAGGCATGATGCCACTTCGTTTATTGTACCATCGCCGCCACACGCAACAATAATATCAGGATTGGCTTCTATAGCCATCCTGGTTAGCTCTGTCGCGTGATTTTTATGTTCGGTATAATCTACCTGGATTATATAGCAATCATTTGGGAAAAAGCTCTTTAAGTAAGAAGCAGTGATTTCATGTTTGCCCTTACCCGAAATAGGATTTACTATGAAATGGATATACGACATTACTTTAAAAGTTTATTGGTAAAGAGATAATCGGCAGTTTGATACCAGGCAATGGTCTCGTCTAAAAAAGATTGCTCCATTTGTAAAGGCTTAAGGCTGTTATCTTCTTTATTCCAAGTATAGAAAGCCTGTTTTTTCTGGTCAGAAAGTATCATTACTTTATTTTGCTTCATCAGTACCAGTTTTCTGTAAGTACCCATTAATGATCTTTCATCAAAGTCATTTGCCAATACATTTTTTCCAAAGAAATCAGAATCATAATTCCAGTGCATCATTGAAAACAGGGTAGGGAACAGGTCAATCTGTGAACACTGTTTTGTTATTTTCTGGTTGTTGCCTTCAGGCAGGTTAACAATGAAAGCAGGGATATGATAGTTTGCCACATCAATTTCGTCTTTGCCTGCACTGCTCGCGCAATGGTCGGCAATGACAACAAAGACCGTATTCCTGAACCAGGGTTTTGTTTTTGCTTTTGCAAACAGTTCCCTAAGGGCAAAGTCAGTATATTTTACAGCTCCCTGACGATTTTTACCTGAAGGAATATCAATTTTACCTGAAGGATAGGTGTATGGCCTGTGATTAGAAGTAGTCATGATAAAATTGAAGAACGGCTGCCCGTTTTGATATTGCTTATCGGCAACTTTAAGCATCTTGTTAAAGATATCTTCGTCACAAATTCCCCATGCATTTTCAAAGGTCACTTCGCTATCATCAATATTATTTCGAGTGGTTTTAATCTTATCGCTTAATACGCTTCCTCTGCCACGGTCATAGATTGAAAACCCATTTCCCCCAAAATAAGCGTTCATGTTGTCAAAATAGCCATCACCGCCATAAAAGAAATTACAGTCATAACCTTTAGATTTGAATACGCTGTTTACAGTATATAAATTTGAATTTTCAGGCCTCTTTACAATACTCTGGCCTGGTGTAGGAGGGATGCATAGCGTAACAGCTTCCATTCCTCTTACCGTTCTTGTACCAGTAGCATACAGATTTTCAAAAAAGACGCTTTTCTGTGCAAGGCTGTCAAGGAATGGGGTAATGTTTTCCTCATTGCCAAATTCTTTCATAAAGCTGCCACTAAGGCTCTCTACAAGTATGAATACGACATTCTTTTTTTCATTGGAAGCAATGCTGTCCTCGATGCTTCTGTGTATTGAAAAGCCTTTGCCTGTAAATTTTGAGTTGGCGCTACTTAATCTATCCTTTACAATACCAAAGGCTTTATTATTATCTATTGAGGTATAAAATTCAGTATATTTCATTTGGTTATTCCTGAAAGCTGCAAAAAAGGAATATACCCCATTTTTAGAAATTTCAGAATTATAGCGGTTAGACGACCATTCTGCCTGATTGTTAGTTATAAATGTTGTGTAGAACAGAACAATCAAGATTCCGCCTGCCAAAAATGACACCCTCTGTTTTAATGGAGATTTAGTATTGAATGTATTAGAGAATGCTTTTCTTTTATAGAACAGGAACAGTACAGCGGCTGTAAAAAGAAGCACTCCGCCCACTAATGCAGGCAGTGGATACGACTGGTTAATATTAGCAACAACCTCATGGGTGTAGATTAAGTAATCGACAGCTATAAAGTTGAAACGGGTCTTAAACTCATCCCAGAAAGTCAGTTCGGCAAAGAAGGTAAATACCAATATAAAAATAGTAAGGCTCGTGAATAACCATACTAAAGCCTTATCCGCAAATGAGCCAATCCATTTGTTGGGGAATACAGCATAATAAAACAGTGCAGGCAGGCTGATGAATGTTACAGCACCAATATCAAAAAACAATCCGGTAAGCAGTGTCCTAAAAAGATTTAAGATATTCCACGATACCTCGTCAGATTGCCATATAAAGAATGCTATTCGCAATGCCTGTGATAGGATAAGGAACCAAAAAATAAAGTGCAAAAGCAAGGTAAACCTTCCTGAAAGCTGAAATTTCTTAAACATACTGACTAATTTTAGCCTGCAAGTTTCAAATCCAATTTTGAATTAATTTTGAATTGCCTTTCCTTAGAATTTATAACTGTACCCAAAACGAATTACCTGGGTTTCGTAATAATCTTTACTGGTATAACTGAAACCCTCGCCATTGATTTCTTTTTTTATGACAAGCGTATTAAAAACATCAGCCATGTTAAGGAATAGTTCACCTTTACCTTTCTGGATTGTTTTTTTGATTCCGGCATCTACCGAAAAGCGGGCATCTACTTTTCCCTGAGGAATTATGTCGGGTGCGAGATATGTTGCCATCAGCTGCCCTGTCAGGGTCTTGCTGAAATTAAATGTGTTATTCCATTTTAGATTTCCTGAAGTTATCTCATGCTGTGTGTCGGTAAAAGTTGTTGGGACAGGATATAAGATGTCTACGGTAAAAGGTTCAATACTATTATGGTATATAGTACCGTTTAGATTGAAAGAATACCATGAGGCTATTTTTTGCGAAAAAATCATTTCCATTCCTGCCATAGAACTCTTCCCCGCATTTTCAAAAACATTGTAGATGAGATTACTGCCGGGTGCAGTAGTGGCAATCCTGGTAATAGTGCCGTCTACAAATTTTTTGTACAATGAAGCGAACAGATAACCTTTGTTAATTGCGGCCTTATAGCCAAGTTCTATGGAATTGGTAAACTGTGGCCTCAATCCCGGATTACCAACCTTGATTATCTCGGCATCATCATATTTAGGGAATATACGGATGTCCACCTCATTCGGCCTGTCAACCCTGCGGTTGTAGAATAACGATATTTTGTTGTTATCGTTAATTTTATAGGCAAATCTCAGGTTAGGAAATGGCTGAAAATAGCTGTAGCCATCACTTTTATACGTTGGGTGGTTTGGATTTACTTCATATTCAAGATCCATGTATTCAACCCTAAGCCCGGCTTCTGCTTCAATTTTATTACTCTCAAATACATAATTTCCATACACGGCAGGTATTGCTTCTTCATATGTAGCTTTGCCGCCTGCGTTAGCATCTATTGGAGAATTGATTCCGGGGTAGAATTGCATATTCGTTGGGATCAGCCTGTTCCTGAATTTAATTCCGGTTTCTAAGCGGCCATATTTAAGCGGCCTGATGTAATCTACATTCAGGTCAAAAACACTTTCATCAGAGAGCAGCTTAAACGCATCGTTCCCGGTAAACGTAGGCATAGTATTATCAAAGAAATATTTTTCGTTTTCCCTGTGAAAAGTATAATTCAACCCTGCATTCAGTACATGGCCTGCCTCTTTAAATTTATGCTGGTACGAAGCCGAAGTCATTATGGTAGTCTTTAATTCGTCTTCCAGGAATTGCCATAAGCGTAAACGTTCTGAATAATCAGCATTAAAGAAGGGTTCCTCTCCATGATCAATAATCTTTTCGCTGCCATACAGTGCCGAAAAGGCAAATGTATTGCGCTCATTATAATTCCAGTCCACACCGGCTTTTAAAGTTGTAAAATGGGTGTCCCTGTCCCTTTTTGTCTGTTGGTTTATTACTGTCCCGTCATCATATGTACGGGTAACGAACTCATTCTTATTCAGCGTTTCGGTATATAAATAATCACCCTGAAAATATATATTGATTTTTTCTTTCCTGTAATTAAGGGATAAGGAAGGGTTTATCTTTGGGGTTAGTTGGTATTGCGGACTGATGGTAGGCAGGTTTTCTTTTCGTACCCACAAAGCGCCATATCCTGATGAAAGCCCGGCCTTGCCGTTAAAGCCTTCTTCTTTGTTTTTTTTGTAAACAATATTGATAATACCGGCATTTCCGTTGGCATCATATTTAGATGAGGGATTATTTATTATTTCTATCTTTTCAATAGCAGATGCCGGTATATTGTCCAATCCTGATTGACCATTAAAGCCTGTAAGCGCGGTCTGTTTTCCATCAATCAATATCAAAACCTTATCATTGCCCCTGAGCTGCACCTTGCCATCCTGTGTAGTGACTCCCGGCAGGTTTTGCATGGCCTGCAATACAGACCCGCCGCTTTGTGTAATATTATCGCTTACGGCAAAACTCTTTTTATCCATTTTGTTGTTTACCTCCTCACGTGTGGCATCTATCACAACTTCACTGAGTTGTTGCGCATCTTCTGCCAGGCTGATTTGCCCTGCATTTAAAAAATCAGAAAGTGAGCCTACGAAAAGCTTAGTTTTTCTGGTGACATAACCAATGGAACTTACCTCTAAAGTATAGTTGCCGGGATGGATGTTTTCTATGGTAAAAATGCCTTCCTCATTAGTTACGGTACCGCCTTTCAATACTTCATCCTTAGATTTGATGATAACATTGGCATAAGGCAGTGCAGCATTAGAAATGCTGTCTTTTACGGTTCCTGAAATGGTAACGTTTTTTGTTTGTGCAGCACCTGAAAGCGCTAATAAGCTTATAATGGCTATCAGGATAATTTTTAAGTGCGATATATTTTTTTGGAAAATCACATCAGGGTGTTTTAAATTATATAGCAAAGTTGTGATGTGAATTAGGAGAAAATCTGAATTTTAGAATTTTACTGTAAAATGATGCAAGTTTTCTGTGAAGCTATAGGATATATCCCAGTTGTTAAGTTCTGTGATTCTTTTTACGATGGCCAGTCCCAGTCCATTTCCCTGAGCAGAAGGATCGGCTTTTGAAAAGCGGTTGAACAGTTTTTCTGAATTTAAAGGTACTTCGCTACCTGTGTTTGAAAAGGTAATCGAATCAGGAGCAGTGGTAATTATTATTATTCCGCCTTTTACATTATGCCTGATTGCATTTAAGAAAAGGTTATTTATCATTACTTCCGATAGCACAGGATTAGAGTTTATTGAAGCCTTGGTGCCAAATTCTGTAATAACTGATACGTTTTTAGATGCTGCCTGTTCAGTAAAGAAATCAAGATGCCTGTTTATATATTCATTCAGTACGATAGACTGTTTTACAAAATAGCTGTCATTGTCGATTTTTGAAAGGAGCAGAAGGTTTTTATTAAGGCGGTTTAGTCTTGATACATCATTGTTTAAAGACCCAAGCAGCTGAGATTGTTCTTTTGAAAGATGTGGCAATTGAGAGAGTGTATCTATTTTGGTCTGAAATAATGCCAATGGCGTTTGCAGTTCGTGGGCGGCATTTTCTACAAACTCTCTTTGACTTTTATAAATAGCTGTATTCTTTTCAATAAGCCTTTCGAGGCTTTTATTCAGGCGGTCAAATTCATCTATATCAGTAGGTGTGAAATGAGGCGGGTTGTTCTTGTCGATTTCAAAACCGTGTATCTGGTCGAGGGTGTCATAAAATGGCTTCCATATTTTTGCGGCTGAGGCTTTTGAAATCCAGATAATGCCTACAAGCAGAATGATTATGATAAAAAGAAACATTGCGGCAATGCTGAATACCATACCTTCCATCTCTACCAGATTAGTCTTTTCTATGTAAGTATATTTCTTACCCTCTATATCAACCGGGGCATATAGCAGGCGAAAAGGTTCTTTTTCATTAGCAATAGAGTCAAATAGCATTTTGCCAACAATAGAATCTTTTGTAACCCCCATATCTGGTATGATTTCTACATCCCGGTTGTATTTGTTCCAGGCAGCGATATCTTTTTCGCTAAAATCCTTATGGCTTTCTTTAACAAATGCTCCCTTATGAAAGAGCAGTACTTCATCGGTTTCATAAATATAAAGCCATTGGCTAATGAAATAAAAAACAGGGGCAGCGATCAGTAATATGACAACTGCATAAGCAAGGAAGCTGTTGGTAGTTTTATTAAGTAGTTTTTTATTGTTCATTCTGCCATTTATAACCCAAACCGTAAATTGTTTTTATATAATCGCCGCTTCCTGCTTTAGTTAGTTTCTTCTTCAGATTTTTTATATGGGCGTAAATAAAATCATGATTGTCCAGCATATCCGCCATATCGCCCGACAAATGCTCTGCGATAGCACCTTTAGAAAGTACTTTGTTTTCGTTACCTATAAGATAAAGCAGCAGGTCTATTTCTTTTTTTGTAAGGTCTAATATACTGTTATTTACAGAAACTGTCCTTGCAAAGATGTCAATACTTATTTCATTGAAAGTTAGGATATTATTGCCTTTAAAGTTTTTGCGCCTGATAAGGGCCTGCATCCTCACCAAAAGTTCAGATAAATGGAATGGTTTGGTCAGGTAATCATCAGCACCAAGATTAAAGCCTTCTATACGTGTGTCAAGTGTCTCTTTTGCAGAAATAATAATTACGCCTTCCATCTTGTTTCTGGATTTCAGCTCTCTCAGTAAATCAAAACCATCACCATCCGGGAGCATAAGGTCTAAAAGTATGCAGTCGTAATCATACATGCCAATCTTGTCAAGGGCTTCCCTGTAACTGGCGGCAGTTTCGCAATGCACACCATTAGGCTTAAAGTACTCTTTAATGCTTTGAGCAATTTCAGTTTCGTCTTCTACAATCAGGATTTTCATACTGCAATTTAGCAAATCAATTTTGAATGAAATTTGAATTTGATAATGTATAACAAATTACAACTTTTGAGTTAATTCAATTGTCTGTCTGGCGGCATTATTTAGTGTGGATATGCAAACAAAACGACTAGTTATGGTACAGATCTACTGTATTACCCGAAGGACGGGTTATATTTACAAAGATACAAATTCAGAGCCATATAAAAATTTGTTGATTGAAATACCTATTTTTCAAAGGGTAGATTTCCCATAGTGGTAAGAGGGTCTTACCAGTCTGCTCTTTTCAAGGCCCATTGGATCCATAGTTCGGTTTCAATTGCAATGGGACCGTTTTCCAATGAATTTTCTTTAAAGGCCTCTATGTATATCCGAAGCGCTTTTGCTTTGTTAAAGCGCTCAGCGTCCAGAAGCAATTCATTAAAGCTCTGTAGCTCCTGTTCCTGTAATGCTTTTTTTGCTGCTTCGGATTCCTGTTGCATTTTCTTATTGTGCCGGTCAAACTCGATGTTGGCCATCATTTCCGCCCAGTCCCTGGCCTTTGCTTCCATCCAGACAATGATTTTGGGCAACATCTCCTCAATGAGGATTGTTCCGTCACGCCATTCCTTATAGATGGAATATTTTCCTGTTTTCAGAATTAGTTCGCCCGTCGGCACGACCTCAAACGTAGGATATTTGCCAGGAGGGTTGGGAATGCGCTTTCCTGCTTCGCGCAGATCAAGTTCGATTTCTACTCCATAAAGTATTGAGATGGTTTCGGTATTCTTTATTATTACTTTGTGTCCCCTGTATTCCAAAAGCTTAACCAGGGTATCCATGAATAGGAGCGCCCGATTCCGGTTTGGCTTTTCAACACGTATGGACAGGTGAGGTATGGAACGGTCATATTCGTAACGCTTCAACTTAAAATCGGCCCAATGGCGTTTTGTCTCAAGCGTGAGGAAATGTGGCTTGGTCAGTACTTCTGGAACCGACGAAGGAGCTTTAGGGTCATTCAGTATCAGATCCACTTCTGACTGGGTGGCAGATTGGGCCGTTTCGCCAATCTCCAGTCCGTTTGCAGACAGAACGACTTTTTTGTCTTCATCCGCATCCGGAGGAAGGGCAATCATGCTGACGGGCTTATTGTATTTCAATTTCTGCCAATAACCATTTGGGGGGATTGGTATATTGTAGTCGTTGCAAAGCCTGCGCAGCTTATGGTCACCTAAACCATAGGCCTTGCCAAATGTGGTATAGGTGTTGACCAGATAAGATCATAAAATTCCTTCCGTGAAAAACTTTGCTTCATGTGGTTAAATTTTTCCTATGATCCAAAGAAATACTAGATAGTATTTCAGATAAGCTTGCCATATGGATATGGATGCAGCTCTAAGATCTAATTAAGCTATTGATTTCTTTTGAAAATATAAATCTAAGAAATAAAACAGCTCCTAAATACTCAATTCAGATCAAAATCCACTGCAAGTTAAAACGAAGATATTTTCAAAGTCTGCTGTACTTAATTATGTCACTATTGTAGACTATTGGGAGAGTCGTAGAGAGACAAATGATGAGATTTTTAATGACCGGTCGGCTTTGGCACCAAATTGTATATTTGAAAAATATTCTTACATTTAACATAATATTTAGTCATTTTGTTGTGGCAATATCACCTTACAGCGATTAAGCCATTTTATATTTCTAAAAAATACTAATAAATGGTAGTGCAGATTGAGCGGGAGAAAAGAACCCAAATTTATAAAGAATGGGTAACGATCAGCTGAAGAAATATTTCCACGAAGGGTAAATGCGACAAACCAATCGAAATCAAACGGGATTGCCTCTGTGTATGAGCTCATTAATAAATTAAAACAAAAGGGTATATTAGAACAAGAAAAAAGTCAAGAACATCCTTAACTGTTTAGAGGGAAGGATTTAAAAGATCTTCCCTCATCTTTTATTTGGCAAACACCCAATACAGATATATCCGCTGCAATCATTATAACATACCTTCATCAACGATAGTTTAAACGCATTGTTAAACTAAATTTTCCAGCCCGAACTCAGCCAGCTTATCTATAATTGGTAAAGTTTTCAATCCCAATTCCGTCAACTGATATTCCACTTTAGGAGGAATTTGGGGATAGACTTTTTTAGTGACAAGCTTATGTTCAACAAGCATATTCAATTCTTGTATCAGCATTTTTTCACTGATGCCTACAACTGTTCTTTTGAGCTCGCCATATCGCATCGTATTTTCGTTAATTTGGAACAATATCATTAATGTCCATTTACCACTTAACAAAGTTAAAGATGCTCTTACCGGACATCTTTCATCGCAAGCCGGATTTATTTTTAAGCTTTTTTTCATTGATATTCAATTATTCTAACCATTTGGTAAGTACCTTACATATAGGTAAGTACTTGTACAAAGGTAAGTAATAGTTTATTTTTGTACAAATATTATCTTAAAATATAGCGCAATGACACAGACAGAGACTAACAAACAGATAGCTATTACAGCTTACCAAAGAATTTTTGGAGATTTAGATATTAGCGGAGTAGATGAATTGATGAGTAGGGATTTTATACAGCATAATCCTACTCTTCCTGATGGTCCAGAGGGAGTAAAAGGCGTTATCCAAATGCTTTTATCACAAGGAATGTCAAAACAAAAAGTTGTATTTAAACACGTTGTGGCAGAAGATGATATAGTTATCCTTCATACCCGCACAGAAATGGGAGGAAAAGAATGGCGATTTATCGATATATATCGTATTGAGAATGGGAGGTTAGCCGAACACTGGGATGCTATGATGCAGATGCCAGATGCACCAGCAAATCGCAATCCTATGTTTTAATTTTAAAAAAAGCACTATAAATGAAAATTCAGCAAATACGAAACGCAACTCTTATTATAGAATATGCGGGAAGGAAAATTTTGATAGACCCAATGCTATCTGACAAAGGAACGTTGCCTTCGTTTATTCCGGCTAAAAATTGGACTTTCAAGAAAAACCCTTTAAACGATTTACCTTATGCTAAAGAAGAAATCATAAAAGATGTGGACTTTGTGTTTGTGAGTCACCTACATCCAGACCATTGGGATAAAGAAGCTGTTCGGATTTTGCCAAAAGGAATTAAAATTTTTGTACAAGACCAAGCAGATAAATCCAAAATAGAAAAATCGGGTTTTACAAACGTAGAAATCCTTACTGAATCTTCTTTTTTTGGCGATTTAAAATTGAGCAGAACCAAAGCCCAACACGGTAAAGGTTATATCTTGAAAATTGCAGGGCTCGTTTGTGGTTTAGTTTTAAAGCACCCAACAGAAAAAAACTTGTACATAGCGGCCGATACCGTTTGGTACCAAGGGGTCCAAGATGCCCTCGATAAACACCAACCAGAAATAATCGTATTAAACGGTGGCGACAATCAATTTGCCTTTGGTGGACAGGTAATTATGAATAAAAAAGATATTAACGAAGTCCATAAGGCGATTCCCAATGCCACAATTCTAGTAAGTCACATGGAAGGCGTAAACCACAACACGCTTACGCGAAAAGAATTAAAAGAATTTCTTTCTGAAAAAGGAATAGCCGATAAAGTGAACGTTCCTGAAGATGGACAATCATACACATTTTAATACATTAAACATAAAAATAGGAAAATGAAAATATTAGTATTTGGAGCTACGGGCTCGCAACAATTTAATATTATAGCAGAAGCAAGGAAAAAAGGAGCAGATGTAATTGCTGCAACAAGTTCTGAAAGCAGTTTTGAGAAATTATCCCAAGCCGGAGCAACGCCAGTTTTGGCAAATTTAGCTGATGCCGATAAAATTAATGAAATCACTAAAGGTGTAGATGCAATTGCGTTTATGATACCTGTATCGCTTCCCAATCCTTTTGATGGTTTGCAATATTCCAAAAACGTAATTGACGCATCAAAAGCAAATGGTTTAAAAAAAATTGTGTGGAATACAAGTGGCTGGTTGGAAACCCAAAAAATAGGTTCTCCGGTAGATGATGTGAAATTGGATGTTCTGGATTATTTAAAAAACAGTGGTGTAGATTATGTAATCATCGAACCAACTATTTATATGGAAAATATGATGGGACCCTTTTGTGCTCCTTTCATCACAAATGAGAAAAAATTGGCATATCCCACGCCAGAGGAAATGCCAATTGGCTGGATAGCTTCCAGAGATGTGAGTGCTTTTGTGGTCGAAGCTATTTATAACGAAGATTTAAAAGCAGATAGTTTTAAGATCAGTGGATTAGAAAATTTGAAAGGCAATGATTTGGCTACAGCATTTTCTAAAGGTGCAGGCGAAGAAATCGTTTATTATCCGCAGAAGCCGAAAGAATTTGGCGATATATTAAAACCAATAGTGGGTGAAGCTGGAGCAAACAGCGTTGCAGCTTATTATGAAAATCTTCAGAACGCAACTGAATATCCTTCAAAATTCAATCCTCAAATGAACGAAATCCTGGAAAAGCTTCCTGTAAAAATGACTTTGTTAGCAGAATGGGCAAACGAGAATAAAGGTTATTTCATTAAATAATTAAATTCATAAGATATACCAATGCGTATATTTGACAGATAGTGGTGTAAACCAACACCCATAAATTCGCCAAAACCATTGCAACAACCCACTTGTATAAATATTTGAAATGAAACTTGTGTAACTCCAAAGTTACGTATATATTTGTAACCTGAGAGTTATATAAATGAAAAACCAAGTAAATATGCAAACAGAAATTAAAAAAGAATGGATTTATGAGCAATCAATAGTTGAAGTTTGGGAATATCTAACCCAAGCAGACTTAATTGCGCTTTGGCTAATGCCAAATAACTTTAAACCAATTCTTGGACACGAATTTCAATTCCAAACGAAGGCAATTCCAAATCTTAATTTAGATGGGATTTTCCATTGTAAAGTTCTTGAAATAACTTCTTTTCAAAAACTTGCTTATAGCTGGAAAGGTGGTTCGGGCAATGGTGTTTTTTTACTTGATACCATTGTTGAGTGGACTTTAGAAAAACACGGGAATGGTACAAAATTAATATTAAGACATTCAGGTTTCAATGAAACCAACTTTGCAATTTTCACAGGTATGACGGATGGTTGGGAAAAGAACATCGAAAAAATGGTCATCTATTTAAAATCAAAACAATAATGTCAATACCAAAGCTTGACGTTTTTCAAGTCATCGCAGACCCAAGCAGACGACAGATTTTGCAATTGCTTACCAAAGATAGTTACAACATAAACAGTATTTCGGAAAATTTTGAAATGAGCCGACCTGCAATTTCAAAACACATAAAAATACTCCAAAATGCAGGTTTTGTTTCTATTCAAGAGAGCGGTAGAGAACGCTATTGTGTTTTAAATCAGGATGGTTTTAATGAAATCAAAAACTGGGTTGAACACTTTGACAAATTTTGGAATGGCAAACTGGCGAATTTAGAAATAATTTTAAATCATAAAAAAACTCATATTAAAAAAGTATAAAATGCAAAAAGAAATTTTATTACAAATGTTAGAACAAAACCGAAAGGACTGTTATCACTTTTGTAAAAACATAAATAAAGAAAATATTGATTTTCGTTTGACAGAACAGACCGCATCTGTTGGTTTTATTTACAGGCATTTGGGTGAAACAGCTAATTTAATTGGACAATTTTTCGGCTACGAAACAACAGTAGAAGGAACGACACTCGGACAAGAAGATACAGGCAAACATTACGACCTTGAAACAAGTCGTTTGCTTTTCGAACAAGGCTATAATACGTTTGAAAAATTAGTTAATGAAACATCAGACATAGAATGGCTCGAAAATGTAGAAACAACTTGGTTTGGTAAAATTTCAAGAATAAAACTTTTTTCATTGACCCTTTTTCACAATTCACATCATTGTGGGCAAATATCATCGACAATTGTGAAGGGGAAAGATAGTAACAAAATAATGATCGGCTAGGCTCACGGTACAAAGCAGATATACGGTGTTCTTGTCGGCGTGAAAGCCACAAAATGTTCTTTTTGAGTTGAACCAGTGGTAGCCGTACTTGCCTCCTTAACGGGTGCAACTTCTGCTGAATTTGTATTCGTTGGCAGATACTTTGCCGCCATCTGGTAGGATTTCTCCATCAAAGCAAGCTGGTCATCAACGGTTACAGATTTAGGTACATCTTTGTCAGCCAGCTTTTCTTTCATCTCTTCCAGTTGCCTACGGAGTTTGTCAGTTCCGATTTTTTGAGTAATTGCCCAAAGCCGTCTTTCTTCGCTACTTCCATACTGCTAAGTGAGAATTTGCCATTCAGGTACTTTACCCACATACTGTATTCTACACGGGGCTTGTCATCGTCCGACCATTGTAGGTAGCCTGTCAGCTTTGGTGTATTTTACCATTGCTCACAGGGCAAGTTGTTTCAATTCGGAATATTTTGTTATAGTAAATGAGCTTCCCTAAAATTTGCGGTTTAATGTTCTTGAAAAAGTCAATCTCTTGCAGTTCGTCTGCAAAACTATCCTGCAATACTCTTGTTTTTATGATAGACAGCATTTCTTTCAGGAACAAGGTCATTTCATAAGCCTCATCCGCTGTTTGCATCATTGAGAAGACAGCTTATCTTCCTGATGATGAATTTGCGTTAATATTTTATTCAACACGATTTCCATAGCATAGTCGTTTAGAAGTTCTCACTGTTTCGGAGTTGCGTCTATTGTTAATATGTCAAAATTTGGGAATAATATTGAAACCATTATCACAGTCTTCTCCCAATGGGGAGATTTTATCCGGTAGAGGTCAAAAGTATTTTGAAGCCCATATCACCCATGACCTGGCAGGCATGGCACTGCACTGGCTACTGCGGCAATAGAAGTGGTAATTTTTGTCCTTATCCATTTTGCGGAGTCTTACTATAAAATTATCCTTCTGGAATATATCCAGGCATACAGCTTTTTCCAGCACTACCCGGACACATTGGCTCTTTAAAGCCTGCTTTTGCATTTAAGATTATTAGTACTCCAAAATCCAATCATTTCATGTCCACTTTTTGGTATAAAGACCACTCACAATAGGTCAGCCTGGCTCATTTTCAAACATAGGGGACTCTTTTGTAAGGATATGAGTAAAAGATCTATTAAAGTTAAAGCCTCATGTTTACATGAGGCTTTAGGAACTAACTAAAAAAGAAAACTGATACTGTAAAATATAATTGTCACTTAATGATCATAATTATAGATATATTTTTTTATAAGATACGGTAAATCCCTTGGCTAAATTTTAATAATCTTTATAATTTCTACTAGTCCACCGCTCTGGATCTTTACCATATAATTTCCAGGCGCAAGGTCAGAAAGATCAATAAGTATTTCTGTGTTATTATCTTTCTGGTTTTTAATATGCTGTCCTAATAAAGTATAGATTCCTATTTCAGAAATAGCCTCTTTATTAGTAATTGATAAATGATCCCTTACCGGATTTGGAGAATACGTTAATTGTGCAAAAAGGCTAGTATCGTCCAGGCTTAAGGTACGATGTACTGTTACAGTTAGTGCTAAACTTTCACAGTCGATAGTCTGGGTCGCATAGTAGCTCGTCCCTTCAACCAATGAAGTGCCTGTGTCCAGTAATTGTGTAAGTAGTGGATCGGCATACCATTTCAAGTTCTGTCCTTCCACCAACAGATCAGCCAGAGTATCATCTTCAGAGAAGTTTTGAGTCTGATCTCCGACAGGAATTGGAGTTGTACAGGGTGTTTCGGTGATTTCCGATACTGTGATGGCAAGGGCCGGCCCTTCACAGTCTATAGTTTGTGTGACATAGTAAGTCATCCCGTTGGTAAGCAGGGTAGTAGGTAGTACTAATTGCGTAAGCGCTGCATCAGTGTACCATTTCAGGTTCAGTCCTTCCACCTGTAAATCAACCAGTTTTTGTCCTATAGTAAAGCTTGCCAGGGTTTCCCCTGCAGGAATAGTGGTAAGACAGGGAGTTACTGTACTTGTGATAGTAAAGGTATAATCTCTGGTCTCTCCCGAACCGAATGTTGTACAGGCATCTGCCGTATTTATCGCGCTGCCGTAGGCTCTCGACCGCATCCTCATTTTTGTAGGTCCCGGGAGTGTATTAGCAGGTATAGTTAAGCTGGTTGTATTTTGCGAATCAAGGCTGTTTACCAGTTCAGTGTATTCATCTTCTTCAAATGCTCCATTGTGATCGGAATCGATCCAGAGTGCAATAACAGCTTCTGAAGAGGTAAATGTATACAAGCTGTACGTTTGTCCTGCTTCTAAGATAGCAGTTGTATTTCCGGACTGGGGATATTCGTGATAGTACGTTGTCGGTTCAGTATAGGTATTATGGTCAAAAGTGCTGTTGTTTATTTTTACCGTTATAAATGAAGGCTCGATGCCGCCGCCCAGATTTTCGGTACAGGGAGTTGCTGCTTCATCCTGTTGTGTTATTCGCAGGGAATCTACAGACCAGTACAATAAATATATCGAACCTGGCTGCTGGCTGGGGGATCGGTAGACTATTCGGAATTTCAAGGTATCTAAACCTGTAAATTCATTAGGACTTAAGGTTGTATTGTATTCAATGCAGCTGGCCGACTGATCGATATCTGTTAAAGGGATTTCCGCATAGTCTGTCCAGAACAGGGAACTTCCTTCTGCATACTGTATTAATAAATTTGGTTTATGGAAATGGCTGTTTACGCCCAGGCTGTGGTACAGGTCCTTTATTCCAAAGACGAGGTGTATATCTATAGTTCCTCCCGTGTTGTTGAAAGAATTGGTCTGGACCCAAAATTCTGATTCCGGTTCAAAAAAACTGCCTACCAGGGCATTTTGCTGGCATTTTGGGTATATGGCTGCATTTTGAATCTCAAAACTTCCCTGAGTGCCCCAATTCTCGGGCAAGGGCTGGTTATTGAAATCAAGGCTGATCTGGGCTTCTGCAGTACTGAAAAATAATGCAAGACTGAATAATAGTAATTGTTTCATTATAGCTACTAATTTTTATTGGATAGCAACCTTGGCAGTTGCCGGAGTATTTTTAGGATGAATTATTTTAATCAATTCTATCCGGGTTTACAAATTTAAGCTAGGAGGTAGCCGCCCGGCATGGGGCCGGACAGTTCCTCTTTATAATTGTAAAGTATTATTCGTGGTGGCTTCCTGCACCATTGTGCACATGGTCTACCTCAAACATTTTTTTTGTATTCTCAGCTATCTTTATAAGGTTTTCGCCCCCCATGATACTTGATGCAGTACCTCCGGCATTAAGGTTATGGTGCAATTCAATCTTGGTATCGCCGTCAAGGATAACATTAGCATCGCTTTTGATGTGGATATTAGGCATTTCGCCGGTCCTTACACGAGCTGTCGTTGGAAGGTTCAGCGTAACTTCCCTGTAATTGTCAGTAGCGCTATTGCTGCCTTGGTGAACCATAAAGCCTAAAACTTCACTATGGCCGTGATCCGCTGGTGCAGTGAAGGTACCCTGGAAGTTAATAAAGCGGTAGCCCGTTGACCAGGTCCAAGTCATATTGTTTGCACTGGCCAGGTCCCAGAAGCTTTTCTGGGCTGTTTCCCCCTCAAGGTAGCGCAGCTGGTCGACCCCAATACCAAATCGGACTTTTTTATAATCCCCTGAAGGAACATTCTTCAAATATACTGTGAACTGGCCTGCTTCTTCGCTTATGATAAAGTAGCTCTCCGACTTTGGATATGCAAATTCGGAACCGTCTTCCCTGATTAGTGTAAAGTTGCTTACGATATAATTAAAGCGGTCGATGGTAAGGGTCTCGCCATTGGAGTTGGTATAGGAATTTCCAAGAGCCAGCGCATCGCCGGCTACGCCATTGTCAAAAAACAGTTCGACATCGCCAACCGTTCCAGCTGTTACAGGTTTTGTGTCATTGTCATCGCTGCTGCAAGAGCTTATAAATAGGGTGATGCTAAGAATGGCTATAATATTTTTTAACTGAAATCTCATTTTTTCTGGTTTATTATTTTACATAGATACTTTGTCCCTGTTGATAAGGGAGCTCAATTCAGGAAGGCTCATAGCGTGACGGCATTCCATTTACTATAAAGTCAACTAAACCAGCGGGGGGCGAAAAAGGGAGTAGCAGTGCAAGCGGCTGTAAAGATTTTCGTATTGCGAAAAAGTATTGGACTTGTTATAAGGCCAATGGGCAAATGCCAGGCCAATGCTGTTGATTTCTTCAAAAAACAACACAAAGTTTTCACTGTGGATGGTTCTCTTTTCTGATGAGGGCTGTTCCTGGTTTTCTGACGATTTTGCCAGTTCTTTCATCAGGTGGCATTTGCCATTGCATTGCATGGAGGGCTTGTCTTTATTGACGCAAAGCGTAGTGGCAATGTAATCGTAATTCAATGCATATTCAATAACCGGAGCCACCGGCTTTAGGAGGATAATCAATGCAAATAGGGCTAACGACTTTTTCACGGCGCAAATTTAAGCAATGCAAAATTCAAACGATATTTCTAAAGACCTTAAAAACAAGGCCTTTCCTGTATAGTTGAACAATTGGATTGATTTTTAAAACAGCAATGCGCAATTGCGGTGAAGCCATTGGATAAAGAAGCCCTGTGTGTGTCAGCAGCAACAGGGCCCTCTTGTTTACCAGGCGATCCGGCCGGTACTGACTAATACAGGCCCTTTATAAACTGGTATTCTTTTTCCAGGGGGTTTTCTTTATTGTTTATGTCCTTGTCTTTCAGAAGACGCAGGGCCATGATATTAATTTTTATCAGGTTGGCAATCGCAATAAAGACGAAAAGCACGATCATGATGGCGAGTGTCTGGGTCATATTTAATTTATTTTAGGGTTAGTATGTATTGGGAAAGTTCATTGAGATTGTCCTCAGGTATCTGGGGGAAACCGGGCATCTGCGGATAATCAGGTCTTTTTTTACCGGGGGATTTTATCCATTTTTTCAAGTCATTGGCGTTGTTTTTGTATAGGATTGCCATTTCCTTAACCGGAGGGCCCACTAATCTGCCTTCGGTCTTATGACAGGCGGCGCAGTACTGGTTGAATATCTTTTTGCCTTTTTCAGCTGTGGAGAGTTCGGTGGAGTTTTCATTTTCCTTTTCCAGCTTGCTTTTAACGATAGCCAATTTCTTTAGCTCTTGGAATTCTTTTGTTTTGCGCTGTACAAGCTCCTGGTGCCTGCCTAAACTGTTGGAGCGGTATACCTGCCTTCCGGATCCCATGAAAAGGACTGTTATGCCCATCAGGAGTGCCACTTTATAAAAATTAGCGGTCATTTTTTCTTTCGGCCCGGATAGCCCTTTCCACATCATCCACATGGCAGGAAGTGCTATTGCCGCTCCAGCAGCAATAATAAGTATTAGATTCCAACCCATGCCTTTTGAGGGAAGCGTCAGCAATACGAGGGGACCGATCATGAATTGTGCTATTGAAGCGATCAGTGCCAGCGAATAGCCTTTCCTCTGGATATCATAGCGCGTGAATTTTTGAAAAATAGTTTCAAAAGGATATGCTTTCCTGCTCATGTACCAGAACAGGAATAAGCCGGTTACCGATAAGGACGCAAAAATGAAATGGAAATACCGCGGGAATACGTTGGGCAGGGCAAGCGCGTCCATAAAACCTTTGACAACGGCCCATTTTTCAGGAAACAGCATCAGGTTGATGTTTGTGAGAAAAATAAGGGGTATGAAAAGGAATATGACAACTGCAATAGCAAGTATGGAAATATGAACGGCCCTGTTGTTCTCAAATGTTTTCCAGGTGTATTTGTGCAGGTAAGTGAGCAAAAAAGCAATGGTCACCAATGGTATTACTGCGATCCAGACCAATCCGGTCAATGCATTTGCCGAATAAAAATATACTGTATAAAGCACATTGATGCTTAAAAGCGGTGCAACACCCAAGACTACGGCTATACTTTTGTTGACAGTTATTGTCCTTGCTATTTCATGGGCTAAGGTATCATATTCCCTGTCTTTTAGACCTTTGATCTGGGCCCATAATGCCAGTAGGGAGCCGCCAAGCATAAGGTTGACAAATACGATATGGGCCAGAAATGAGACTACCAGTATGACTATGAGGAGCCATTCCGGCAAAGGAAGTGCCAAGGGGATATCTTTCGGCAGCGGTGTTGTGCTCGCCTGCACCGCAAGGAATAAGCTATTGTTCATTTTCGGTTTTATTTTTATTCTTGTTATGCTCCAGCATTTGCCGGACACTGTTGTTTGGATTCACTGTTATGCCTTCTGTCTGCGCCCCTTCCAGAGATTCGCCGGTTTGCTGCACATATCGGATGTACTCTGCCAATGCGTTGGCTTCCTGGGCTGTTCCGGGAAAAGGGGGCATGTAATTGCGCCCGTTATGCATATTGGGGATGTAGCCTGCCATAGAATTCACGTCCAGGGGTTTTCCGGGGCCATACATTCTTTCAAATACGTCTACTGCACTGTTGACTCCTTGCGTGGTATGGCATCGGCTGCAGGCCAGCATAAATACATTCCTTCCGGCTTCCACTTTATTTTCTTCGGTTATTTCCGTTACTGTGGTATAGGTCGCATGTTTTAAGAGGCCGTCCTGTTGGTAGACGATATAATCATCTTCCAGCAAAAGGTTGGAGTACATGTATTTGCCGATAACATAAGGCTTTCTCACAAATTCCCTTACCCTCTCGAAAAAGCCAAGAAAGGCAAAAGCCGTAACTACGGGCAGTATTACCATGTAGGGTTTAATCAATCTGGCCCGCCATAATCCTATCAGGGCAATTACAACCGTCAGGCCTATTCCCCCAATGATAAAGTATTTCAATAGGCCATAGTATTGCGCAAAATCCATGGTACCTACTGCGGTGCTCATATTTTCGGTCATTGCCTGGGGTATGGCCTTATAATAGACAATCGCCCCGATAAGTGTTATAGGCGCCCATAGCAGTATCCATTTGGATGCCGCTTTGAGAGCCATTGCCCTCATTTGGGAACCGGACTTAGTGAAAAATGTCATGAGCATCATTCCGAAGATACCCCCTAAAAGCATGGCTGTGGGTGTCCTGAAGAGCAGCTGGGGAAGGTAGATCGGATTGGTAAAGCCATTAAGCAGGCTTTTATCGGTATTCCAGTTTCCGGGATCCATCATAAATCCCAGTATGGATACGATCAGGGCCATAGTGATCCATGAGGCTACACTCAGGAACCAGCCAAAACGGATGTGGCGCAGTTTTGCTTTTAGTGAATTATTGCTGTTCTTCCAGGCAAGAAAATAAATCATGATCAATACCACTTCGGTAACAAAGGTGATCCATTCGACAAACCATGCCCAGTAAAATACGCGGATCAGGCTGCCGATGGAGGTCGGGCTTATCAGCGATGCCGAAAACCATATGCCTACGCCGGTCATCGCGCCAATGGTCGTTGTAATGATAAAGGCCACTTTCATCATTTTATAGACCATAGCGTCCCACTTGAGATCGGTGACTTCGCCGGAAGCGCTTTTTTGTACGCCTTTCTGTTCGAGCCAGGTAATGAAAGGAATAAAACCTACGGCAAGCCCGTGGTTTATGATTACGTGGAGCGTGGCTATTCCTGCAATCAGCATTCGGTTGTTAAGCCAGTCCAGATGAAACATGGGGAAATCCATAATCTGTTTTTTTTGTTTACAAATTTCATTTTTTAATGTGGGAAGGGCTAAAAATTAAAAAGCAGGACGTTTCGAAAAACGTTCCTGCCTGTTATGTTTAAACGGAAATATTTTATACAATTGGTGCGCTGGCATGGTATTAAATATTCCTATGCGGTGTGTACAGTGAATTATTTCTTTGCAAGGTATCCTCCAGGATCCTTCAGGAACTCGTCTTTACACATTTTAGAGCAAAAGCCATAGAGCTTGTTTTGATAGTGCAGGGTATCGCTGACCCCGTATTTTGCAATGTCCATTTTACAGTAATAATCAACCTGGTTGTCAAATTTTAGATCTTTGTAAGGTCCCTTGGCCAGGGCATCCGGTTCTTTTGCTTCTTCCTTTGGAATGACGTCCTCAGGTTCCTTTTTTTCGGTACTATTGCAGCTTACTAGTAGTATAAGCAGCAGAGGTATAAAGATGTTTTTCATGATTCTTGTTTTTAATCTATTAGTGTGTGAATTATTCAATACTGCAACCCTTGAGATTAATGAACTGTGAGGCTGTTATTAGGGATTATAAATTTTGGTTTTTACGAAACTGTTCTGGTGTCTGTTGGGTGTGTTTTTTGAATATGGTAACAAAATACGAGGTATTGTCAAACCCAAGTTTGTCTGCAATTTCATTGATATTGTAATGGGTATAATGCAGGAGTCTCTGGGCTTCGATAATAATATGTTTTCGTATGATATCCCCTGCGGTTAGCCCGGTTTCTTTTTTACATAACTTATTGAGGTAGTTGGTACTGATATTTAAAAGTTCTGCATAGGATGAAGGCAGTTTTTTCGTGTTGAAATTTTTCTCGACCAGGCGCTCAAATTCCTGTATTTTTTCCTGGCTGGGGTTCCTGCTTTTAACAGTAGGGTGCGGATTATAGATGCGGTCCAGTTCAAAAAGAAAAATATTGAGGTAGGAACGTATGACCTTCTTTGTTTGACTATTGTGCATATCGTATTCTTCCTGAAGCAACTGAATGATGGTGTCAATGTGTTGAAAGCGTGGTCTTGTTAGCCTAAAAGATACTTTAGCTTCCCTATTCAGGAAAGAGAACTGGCGCAGTACATTGCTGTTGTAGCGCAGCGAGAAAAAATCTTCCGTAAAACAGATTATTTTTCCCGATGCGTGGTTGTCGATATTTATACTATTAATGCAACTGGGCTTAAGGATGATTATTTTGGCAGCATCAAGGATGATTTTATCATTATCAATTACCACCTGGCCCTTGGCCTGGTCGATAATCAGTATGGAATAATAGGTATTCTTGTGGGGATTTTCCAAAAAAGGAAAATTCTCTACAAGCCCCTTGATATCACTGATCCAAAAATGCTGTAAAGCGTCATCAAATAAAGCCAGGCTGCATACGGGTAGGTTTCCTGTTTGCATACAAGTGGTTTAATTAATTTAGAAAAAAGTACTAAATAATTAAGCAGCTTTAGGAGGGTGGAATATGGAATAGAGCATTGGATTTGCTGCTATTTTATTGCGATGGATACTTAGATTTCGCGATGTATTACCAACAATAGCCAAGGGATGGCTATAGGCTGTTTCCAGATGAAAATAAAGCTGAATTTCCTTTTCCTTGGCGTTAGGTATTTTCTGCTCTTTTTTTTCGTTTTCCTTTAATTGGCTGGACAGATAGCATTTTCCATTACAGACAGGTATCCTGTCGAAACGATTGATACAGATATTCTGGGCAATATAATCCTGATTGGCATAAAAAGATACCATGATCCAAAGGCTGCCTGTACTTTGAAATACAAAAAGCAAGAGAACAAGATATGTAAACAGTCTTTTCATCGGACTAATGCAGCTCCTCCTGTAATATTTTAATATCGGCAATCAGCCTTTTGGTCTCCAAAGGATCTGTACCATCGTAAACACCACGGATGTGCCTGTTTTTATCGACCAATAAAAAACCGCCGCCATGTACATATCCGCCGGGTTCTTTGGCATCCGGATAGGCGGTCATGAAATAACTTTTGGTTGCCATGTCAAAGATACTGTCCCTGTTCCCGGTCACAAAATGCCAGTTGGGTCCGATTCCGAGGTTCACAGTATAGTCCTTTAGTTTTTCTACGGTATCATGTTCAGGGTCGATGGTGTGAGATAGGAAAAGTACATCAGGATTGTCCCTAAAGACCTCATATATCCTGAGCATTTGGGTATTCATTTTTGGGCAGATTGTCGGACAGGACAGAAAAATAAAATCAGCAATATAAATTTTATTCTCAAATGTCCTGTTTGTAATTGTCGTATTGTTCTGGTCGGTAAATGAAAAATCATTAATCCTCGGATAGATGGTGTCCTTCCCATTAACGATAGGGCTGCCTAAAAAAGGCAGCCGCTGCTGCTTTTGGGAGCACCCAAGGCAGCAGAAAGCGATCACTACTAAAAGACCAATTTTACCCATACCGCAAAGATATGTAATTGTGTAATTTATTCAGAAGAATATGTTTCGATAATCGGGCTAATTGTTTAGTTTTTCCCGTCCAGGCTGCAACAATCCTTTTTAAGCATGTATCTCTATTTGTAGGTTTTATCCTTAATAATGGATGAAACTCATATTGAAGTTAAAGGAAGTGGTTTTATTTGTATAGAATACTTGATAAACCGGGGAGTAATTTTGATTTCCTATTGAGCAGGATAAGGCAGGGAATGAGTACACAATCTTTTTTATCAAAACGATTAATCAAAAGCCATGGCCCTTAGCTTGTTCCTGTAGGCTTCCAGCGCATCTGCTTTTGCAATAAAGCCATGGTACTTGCCCTCCCTTACGACAGGAAGGTAGGCCCTGGCGCTTGATTCGAATTTATGCATGACGGTCTCCATGGTGTCAGATTCGGTGACTGTTTCTTTAGCGGGTACCATAAGATCCTTTACGGTCGGGAACCTTGCGGCAAAGTCGCTGAAAATAATCTCGCGGATATCATTGAAGTAGATGATCCCCAGCAGTTCCCTGTCCGTGTTTACCACTGCAAAGACCACCTGGCTGGAATGGGCTATGAGGTCTGCAAGCCTTGCGGCGCTTTCCTCCGGCAGTAAAGCCGTATAGCCCTTATCAATAATCTCTTCGATGTTGAGCGTCCAGAGTATATTCGTATCCTTGTTGCTGGTAAAGACATTCCCTTTCTTGACAAGGCCCTTTACATCGAGCGAATGTTTCTCAAAGCGCTTGGAAAGCGCGAAACTGATCGAAGCGACGATCATCAGCGGTACGATCAGGTCATAGCCGCCGGTAATCTCGGCTATGAGGAAAATAGCGGTAAGGGGGGCATGGAACAGCCCGCTGAGTATGCCTGCCATCCCGACCATCGCAAAATTGCTGACTGGCAGGTCGGTAAGCCCGGTAAGGTTTAGGAATTTTGAAAAGAAATAGCCGGCATAGGAGCCTAAAAACAGGGAAGGCGCAAAATTTCCCCCGTTGCCGCCGCTTCCCAGCGTAATGCCCGAGGCAAATGCCTTGAGCATCATGGAGAATCCCACAAAAGCCAGCAGCACCCAGCTGTTGTCGCTATAATCGGCAAACAGGGTATTTTCCAGCAGCTCTCCGGGATTTTTATCGGCAAGGGTCTTGATGCTCTCGTAGCCTTCCCCAAACAGGGTAGGGAATATAAAAATCATCAGCCCCAGAATCACCGAGCCGGCCAGTGCCTTTTTGTAAATGCCGTATTTGAGGCCCGAGAAGAAATGCTCCGTCTTTAAGAATTTACGGGAATAGTAGACGGCTATCAATCCCGTAAAGAGCCCCAGAAAGACATAGAACGGGATATTGTGGTAGTCGAATGTCTGTTTCTCCCTGAAGGACAGCAGGATATTTTCATTTAGTACGATTTTTGAAACCAGGGTGCCCGTCGCTGCCGCGATCATGATGGGGGTAAAGGCAGAAATGGTCACATCGACCAGCAGCACCTCGATGGCGAACAGGACCCCGGCAATCGGGGCATTAAAAGCGGCGGCTATTCCCGCGGCTACCCCGCAGCCGATAAGCAGGGTGCGGTCCTGGTAGCCCAGGTTGAACTGCTGTGCATAGTTAGAACCAAAGGCTGCCCCGGTAACCACTATAGGGCTTTCGAGCCCGGCAGACCCTCCAAGGCCTACGGTCAGGGAACTCGTAATGACCTGGGCATACATCTGCTTTTTAGGTATGATGCTTCCTTTTCTGGCAACGGCATATAATATCTGCGAGGTGCCCTTTTCTATCTTGCCGCCCAGGACTTTTTTCACGACAAGTACCGTCAGCAGTATGCCTATAACGGGCAGGACGCTGTTAATGAAGCCTAGTTTGAGGATGCCGTTTATGTAGGTAGCGAAGGAATATACCGCGTGTGCAAAAGCTTTCAGGAGTATCACCGCAAAGGCTGCCGTTATCCCTATCAGTATGCTGGAGAGGAATATGAATTGCTTTTGGGATAATTTTTCCTGGCCGCGGACTAATAATGACTGTAACCTGAGGAGTAGCTGTTTTACCATCGTGATGCGCTGTAGTGTACTAACCGCAAAGTTAGGCTTCACTAACGATAATTAAAAGATAAAATGAAAAATACTGCAACCTTCGGCAATCGGGCTAGAAAAGGCACTCCTTTCCGGAGTGCCTGGTGAATTCTAGTAACTAACACAATATTCGTAAGATAAATAAAAAACGCGTTTTTGCAAAGTTATCCCTTTTTTGGCTTTCATGACAGTATTTGCCCATATTTGTTTTATTTCTCCTTCTCTAAATGCCATTGGCATAGCGATCAAGCAGTGCCGTAGGATATAAAAAACAGGGAAGCGTCAAAGCTGGCTTTTTATGTCTCTCTTTAAAGCTTGCGAATCAGATGTTTCAGCCAGGGGAAGCTCCTTGTTTATAAAAAGGGTCTGTGTGGGGAAGGCAAACTCGATCCCCTCTTGTTTGAATACGGAAAAGATATCAAGATAGACGGACTGCTGGTTGTCCATATAGACATTGTAATCCGGGCTGCTGACAAAGTATACGAACTCAAAGTTGAGGCTGAAATCGCCGTAGCCGGAAAAATGCCCCCTGTCAAACTGGAGCTGCGGCCTCGAGATGATAATGCCCTTGACCAGATCCGGTATTTTTGACAGCTGCTCGTGTGTCGTATCATAGGTCACCCCCAGGGAGAAAACGATCCTTCTCCGTTCCATGCGCTTGTAATTGTGAAGCCTTGAATTGGTAAGGTCGGTATTGGAACACACCAGCTGCTCGCCGCTCAAGGTGCGTATCCTTGTTGTCTTGATGCCGATGTATTCGATTACCCCATTATCTTCACCAAGCGTGACAAAATCCCCTATTTCAAAAGGGCGGTCGAAAAAGATCACGAAGTAGCTGAAGAGGTCGCCCAGCACGGCCTGGGCCGCCAGGGCAATAGAAATGCCCCCGACCCCCAGCCCTGCGATAAGCGTGGTCACATTATAGCCCATATTATCGATAAGGAAAATGATCCCGCAGATCCAGATGACGATGTTGACAATAGCAATAAGCCCCCCGGCCTGTTTTTCCTTGCTTTCGCTGTCTTCTTCCCTCTGGATAAAGGAGTATACGAATTTTTTAAAGGCCGCACTGATGATCCTTAAGGCAAAGAATGTAAACGAAAAGAGGTAGGCGACATGGAGCACCCTGTCTGCGGTATCGGCAAAATTAAGGGTGAGCAGCGCAAAATAGAAAGAGCTGATATAGAGCAGCGGGATTACATACCGGTCTATGACATCGATAATAAAATTATCCCAGGTGGTCTGGGTGGCCGATGCCCATTTTTTAAGACGTTTTATCACAACGGCCTTGACAAGCTTTATGACTATAAATGCGGCAATAATGAGCGCAAGCGCAACGAGCCATCGGTTAAGGGTGTTTTCAAGAAAATTCAGGTCAAGGATGCTGTCCATAATAAAGGTTTTTAGTATTTCAGTGGATTAAGAAGCAATTAACCGCACGGATACCCTATGCCGGGAGCAGGCGCATAATATAGACGCAATAGTACTTATCTAATGGATCGTGTTGAGGGATCAACCAGGATCAGGCCTGGCAGGCAAGAGGTATAGAGGTATTTAAATCAACAGCCATTGACGCAAAGCAGCAACGAATTATTTACACGACTACTGTGATATAGAGGTGTGCCGATAATCAGTATTTTCAAATTTACGCATATTATGAACAGCTTCCAAGCAAAACCGCATTAAAACATATTTAGCTAAAAATGTCTTTTAAAAACAAAAGAAATAGGGTACCTTTAAAAATGAGGCTAACCGTCTTCTAAATTTTTTTCATGAAAAACAAGATTTCACACAAATTAAACGAGCTCCAGGCCACGGCCATCTGCGGCAATGATATCACTTCTTCCTGTCTCTATGTATCGGCGCTGACCATTGGCTATGCAGGGCAGTATGCCTGGCTGTCGCTGCTAGTCGTGGCTTTCGTGCTGTTCCTGTTCCGGAAAATATACGGCGAGGTGGTGGGCGCGCTGCCCTTAAACGGAGGGGCCTACAACGTGCTGCTGAACACTTCAACCAAGAAAGTCGCTTCTTTTGCCGCCGTGCTTACCGTGCTCTCCTATATGACTACTGCCGTGATTTCGGCAACCGAGGCGATGCACTACCTCAGTACAATTTTCCACGGCCTTGACGTACTGATTGCGGCAGGCGTGGTACTGGCGGTATTTACCGTACTGGCAATAATAGGTATAGGTGAATCGGCAGCCGTTGCCGTTTTTATATTTATCGTGCACCTTCTTTCCCTGACCCTTCTGGTAGCCGCTTCCTGCTGGTTCGTCTTTTCCCACGGCCTTGAGACCTTCCATCTTAACTGGGAGCTCCCCCTGACTTCCAAGGGTATAGTGTATACCC
>RCUH01000558.1_pt1 | contig 36325 bp, 23 predicted proteins | sample 2166191 | NCBI WGS metagenome assembly RCUH01 (sample SAMN09932848, study PRJNA488358) | compost metagenome | feature: garden; material: soil; isolation source: compost soil in an enriched community after 214 h of incubation | place: Germany: Experimental Botanical Garden Goettingen | collected... | reverse complement strand
GAAACGGTAGTTGGCCGTTACTTTCACGCGGTATGCTACCCCTAAGATTCAAAATAGGCATACCCGTAGCAATTGCGTACGCCCTGTTATACCCTTCGCCCGTGAATATTTCCTGTTCTTCTCGCATGTGTCCTACCCCTCCTTTTAGTACCAAGTTCCATTCGGCGCGTAGTGCCACCAGTTGTCTGCGAAGTGAATCTCCGTTACATTCTGTTCAGACGAACCGAGGAATAAGGTCCTTTAGTAGACTATTGCATATCCATAAAACTACCATTCTTTGTGTTGGTCTCCTATTAGTTCTTCACCGCTGCTTTTCATTAACCCGCGAAGATACTTCTGGGATAAATTGTATCATATGAGAACCATAAGTTCATCGTATGGTTGCGTTATCCTGCCCGTTGGCTAATGCCGGCTGCCAGTCTACAACTTTATTTTCACGATATCCCGTCCTGAAAGACAGTACAAACGTTCTGACTCTCAGCTTAAATGAACAAAAAAGGGCCGGTCAGCTCTATCACTGACCAACCTTATTCTACATATATGTATGACTTTCGAAGTTAACTTTTCTTCTCATCCCTATAGAATACTTCTGCCCCCGCAATGCCGGGATGCGTCATCTCATAAGGATCCAGAATCAGATTCAGTTCCTCTTCGGTTAGAACATTATATTTCAAGCAAAGTGCCCTTACCGACTCTCCTGTAAGAATCGCTTCTCTGGCTATTCTGGATACGACCTCATAACCCAGATGTGGATTCACAGCGGTAATAATGCCTACACTTCTCTCCACATCCTCTTTCATCTTGTCCTTATTCGCTTCGATTCCTGATAAGCAATAATCCGTGAATACCCGGAACGAATTATTCATCATGCTGATGGACTGAATAAGATTAAAGACGAGTACAGGCTCCATCACGTTAAGCTCGAGCTGCCCTGCAGATGAAGCGAGGCATATCGTGTGATCATTGCCGATCACCTGGAATGCTACCTGGTTGATAACCTCGGCCATAACCGGGTTGACTTTACCTGGCATAATCGAAGACCCCGGCTGCCTTGCAGGCAAAGAAATCTCGTTAAATCCGACACGGGGACCCGAAGCCATAAGTCTCAGATCGTTAGCTATCTTGGACATATTCATCATACATACTTTTAGGGCTGCCGATACTTCGGTATACGCATCCGTATTTTGAGTAGCATCCACAAGATGAACTGCAGTCTCAAGCGGGAAGCCGCTGATCTCCGCCAAATATTCGACTACGAGCTCAATATATTTCGGGTCCGCATTGAGCCCGGTCCCCACTGCTGTTGCACCCATGTTAACTTCATACAGATGCTGTCTAGAGCTTTCAATACGGAGAATATCTCTCCCCAGCACCCGGGAATAGGCCTCAAATTCTTGTCCCAGACGGATCGGCACCGCATCTTGTAGATGGGTTCTACCCATCTTAATCACATGGTCGAATTCTTGCGACTTGGCAACGAATACCTGATGCATATCCCGCATTGTGACCAGAAGCTGCTCCATCAAAGATAATACAGCAATATGTATAGCTGTAGGGAATGCGTCATTGGTTGATTGAGCCATATTCACATGGGAGTTCGGGCTCAGGAAAGCATAATCACCTTTGTCCTTACCAAGCAGTTCGAGGGCCCGGTTCGCGATTACCTCATTGGTGTTCATGTTGAGAGATGTCCCCGCTCCCCCTTGAATCGGGTCCACGATAAATTGGTCATGCCATCTCCCCTCTATGATCTCCTCGGCTGCCTGTACAATGACTTCGCCGTGACCTGCATAGAGTCTTCCAATCTTCATATTCGCCAAGGCTGCCGCTTTCTTCACTATCGCCATGGATTTAATTAACTCTTTGTGAACCGTATAGCCAGTAATCGGAAAGTTCTCGACCGCACGCAGCGTCTGAATCCCATAGTAGGCATTGGCCTCTACTTCTTTGGTACCCAGGAAATCTTTCTCTATACGAAATAATGATTCTGTCACACTGCATTCCTCCGGATTTCAAGGTTTGTAACTGCTCGGCAAGACTGATGTCTATACGCTTTCTTATAACATACTTCCAGTAAGAAAGAAACCGCTCTGTCAATCAAGTATCCCTAGCTTTAGGATGGAGAGCAGATTTGTATAACACCCTGCCCGCCATCCACAATAACCCGGTCTCCTGTCTTCAGTCTAGCCGTTGCATTTCCACATCCGACTACGGCGGGGATGCCAAGCTCCCTGGCTACGATTGCCGCATGAGACAGCGGGGCACCAATATCTGTAATGATTGCCGAAGCTTTTGGAAAAAGTGGTGTCCATCCCACGTTGGTTGTGGAGGTTACCAGAATCTCACCCGGCTTAAGCTGGTCTCCGTCTTCCGGTTGTGTCAGAACTCGCACCCTTCCTTCAATCCTGCCTGCTGCACCGGCAAAGCCATTAAGCGTCTCCGATTCCGGTATTACGTCCATAGGTGACATTGGATCGTAGTATTCCGTTCTGCGATTCGAATCTTCCGCCCATTTGAATGGATCAAATCTGCCACGTATGAGGGACGGCAGTGGCGGCAAGGCTTGATACTTCGCATGGGTTATTTTTCTGGCATCAATAAACTGCTTAGCTACCAATTCTCCACCCTCAAGCCAGTTCAGAACCTCATCCAGGTAGAGGAAAAATATATCATCAGTTATCCCAGCTAACTCGCCCGCTTTAAGGGCAAAAGCACGATTGACCCTGAACCCTCTGGTCCATTCCGAACGCGCGGCTTCCCGTTGCTGCGGACCTTCCAATGCTCTCTGTATTTGCCGCTTAAGCCGCTTTTTCTCACCAGGAAAAAGCCGTTCGAATCTATTCCACACTTCTTCATATTGTTCACGCTGCTTATCTAGAAGCCCCTCCACATTAATCGGTGACTCCTCAATATCCTTAATCTGTTTCTCCAGCAAATCCACACTCTCTCCCGGATCAGGAATGGATAGTTCATGCTCATGAGGACCACGGTGTCCATATTTCACTAAATACTCTTGGAGAGTCATGTCCCCCTGGATTATTCTGGATATTCCTATCACTGGCCCCAAGCTTTCTAATTGAGAACTTCCGCCTACACTGGACAACAGCACATTTGCTTCTTCAGGACCAACCAGCCTGCTCAGCTTTTCCTTCAGTTTTACATATTTCTGCATTTTTTGACTTGTCCCCTCAAAGGCAGCCCACACCCCCTTAACATTTCTAGGCCAAAGATCATTCTTCCAAATGCGGAGCAGTTCCCCCTTGGTCTTCACTTGATGGATACGGTCAATGATCTTCGCGCATTCCTCCGGGCTCTCTTTCAAATACTTACCCATGCCTTTTACAGCCTCACGGGTTCGCTTGGAACTGTAGATTATTCTCGGCACCAAAGATTTAATAAGACAGCATTTAGAGAAAGGATACACAGGAATGTCGATCCCTTCAGGCAGCTTCCCAAATACATTGCTCATCTTTGCTAAAATTGAACGGGGATTGAAACCCAGTGCTTGGAATGCGGATACAGGAAGGCTGACATTAGAGTACACTCTGCCGCATATATTCCCTGACATTAAGTAATGACCTGGAATAATCTGCTGCTCTTCGTCGAGTACCCTGATAACAGACCAGCTAAATGGTGTGAATACATCGGGTATAGATTCTCCCACATTCGTATTGGTCCACAAAAAATCCCCTGTGAAGGAATCATTCCATTCAAACTTATCCCGGTTGCCTGGATTTAAGGTCGTAACTGGGCGTGCTTGCAGCAAATACACGTTCCCATTGGAGATTGCCCACTCCAGATCCTGAGGACCTCCAAGCTCCTTCTCAAGTCTAAGCGCATAACGGTATAGCTTGATTGCATACTTCCTAAATAACCCCGCACCGCTGTATTTCCCTTTAGGTCTTGTTAATGTAAAAGTATGAGCGTTAGCTTCACCTGACACAAGCTGCTCTCCCAATCCATATACATAGTTGCCGGTCATTACTATGCGACTGCCTGTTATAGGATCAGCGGTAAATAGTACCCCGGAAATCTCCGAGGATACCATCAACTGAACGACAATAGCAATCTCATGAGATTGTTCCATTCCTTGTACGGAACTATATACCCGTACCCTCTCCGCATATTTCGATCTGTATACCGTATAAAGGGCTTCCCTGATTTCTTCATCAGTCTCCATATTTAAGACGGTATCAAATTCCCCCGCAAAAGAAGCTGCCTCCGAATCTTCGCTTAAACCTGAAGATCGCACTGCAAATTGGGCTCCTTTGAACGCATTGCGGATCTTATTAACACGGATAATAATTTCCTGCCAGGCACCCTCGTTCAATTCCTCATCTTCAAAAGCCGACGGCAGCACAACAAATCCCTCCGGAACAGGATATCTCCTCTGATACATCCTCGCTAGCATGGTCCCTTTGCCGCCTGCGAAAGCATACATGGAAGGCGTTAATTCATCAAAGCCGAGCACTGTGTTTAACATCTAAATCACCTCTATCGGATTTAAAAGTCTCTGCCCTGTTCATTAGGTGTATAATATTTATGTTAATTATGACATTAACTCTCTTTTGACACTATATATCATTTTTAGCCTTACATCAACTTTTTACCTACATAAAAAAATAAACCGTCCACATAGGGACGATTTATTGTGAAGAAACTAGTTAGTTGATCTGCTCACACTGACCATTACTTATATAACGGCTGCTCTCAATATATCCATCTGTTCAGGATAATAATGAAGGGTCTTCAGATAGCTGATGGTTCTCGACGTGGAATGCATAACGACCGAATGCGTCTCGGCCTGCTCCCCTGGCAGATAACGCACCCCACTCAAAAAATCACCCGAGGTTACCCCTGTAGCCACGAACAGCACGCTTCCAAGGCCCACCATATCCTCCATCCGAAGAAGCTGATCAGGCCGGTGAAGTCCCATGCGCATGCACCGCTGCACATCTTCAGGTCCATCCGGCAATAACCGGCCCTGCATTTCCCCGCCAAGACATTTCAATGCGGCTGCTGCGAGCACCCCCTCAGGGGCTCCCCCTGAACCCACATACATATCCACTTCATTGTCCATGGCAGCCTCGATCGCCCCCATGACATCTCCATGACTTAGCAGCTTAATGCGGACACCTGCACGTCTGAGTGAAGAGATTATATCGCTGTGTCGTTCCCGGTCTAATATGGATACCGTCATATCGGATAAAGGCTTGCCCAGAATTCTTGAAGCTTTAGCAAGTGTAGTCTCGATGGGATCATCAAGGGAAAGATGGCCTGCAAGTAATGGTCCTACGGCCAGCTTCTGCATGTAAATATCCGGGGCATGCAGAAGATTGCCCTGCGGTGCGGCAGCGATGACGGAGATTGCATTGTTTAGTCCGTTTGCTACCGTCTCCGTTCCTTCTAGCGGATCGACAGCCACGTCCATTCTTGGACCACGGCCGCTCCCTACTTTCTCACCGATATACAGCATCGGGGCTTCATCCATTTCCCCTTCTCCAATGACGACAGTACCGTCAATAGCTATAGAATCAAACTTGCTGCGGATAGCCGTAGTTGCCGCTTCGTCGGCACTATGTTTGTCGCCCCTGCCAGTCCAGCGACCGGATTCCAATGCTGCTGCTTCCGTAATTCGTACCAATTCCAAAGCTAAATGACGTTCCATATGATTTCCCTCCACTCGAATATTGTATCTATAAGTACTTCATGATCAGTCCGGCCGTCTCTTCGATCGCTTTGTCAGTTACATCAATAACAGGACATCCTAATGAGCTGAACAAGGCCTGTGCATATTTGAGTTCCTCTTCTATTCTCTCAAGCGAGGCATATTGAGCCCCATTCGGCAGACCCATAGCCTTAAGCCTTTCAGTACGTATCTTCATCAAATGTTCCGCATCTATCGTTAAGCCAAAGATTTTGCTATGGCTGACTTCCCGCAGCTGAACCGGAGGAATTAATTCCGGAACTACAGGATAATTCACAACTTTCTTGCCTTTATGGGCCAAAAAGATCGATAGCGGTGTTTTGGAGATACGTGAGACCCCAAGCAGAACTACATCAGCCTTAAGAATGGCGCTAACATCCTTGCCGTCGTCATTATTGACGGCGAACTCCACCGCTTCAACCCGGCGGAAGTAATCTTCATCCAGTCTGTGAAGCAGACCGGGAGTCCTTTTGGGTGAATCATTAAAGGTATCAATAAATGCCTGCATCATGGGCCCCATAATGTCCACGGCCCGAACATTGAGACGAACCGCTTCTTCCTTAATCGCTTCCCGAAGTTCCGGCTGGACGAGTGTATAGACAACGAATCCTCCGCGCCGGGATACCTCTTCCATTAATAGACTAAGCTCGTCTTCATGACGAACGTTCATGAATCGTTTAATTTCCGTGTTCGGGAGTTCGAACTGCCGAAGTGTGGCCTGAACGACTGCTTCGGCTGTCTCACCAATGGAATCCGAACAAATTGCTATGAAATGAGCTGGAGCCTGATTCATCCCATTCCTCCCATTATTCCTCTGCTACCGTATCTAGTAACATTTTAATGATATTTGTTTTGGTTATGCGCCCAACCACATTCCATTCGCCTGGCTTGCCGGATGCTGCCGGCACAACCACAGGAAGACTATCAATCTGATGTGTAATAATTTTACGGGCGGCTTCAAGGACCGTATCCTCAGGTGAAATCGTAACGACGTTCGCGTGGCGGGTCATAATCAGGCTTACCGGCATGGAAGAGGCCATGGCATTGCCGAGTGTGACCTTGAGCAGATCTTTACGAGAGACAATCCCCGCTAATCTTCCCTCTTCATCCGTAACGATCAGATTCCCCACATTCTCAAGAAATAGTGCGACGACAGCATCATGAATGGTCGTGGTCTCGCGGACAACAACCGGTACTCCATGAAGATCACCCACTTTCATATCCAACAGCCGAACCTTGTTCTCGCTCTCGGCAGCACCTCTCTTCCCGAGGAAGTAGCCCACCTTTGGCTTCGCATCAATATGATCGAGCATCACGAGGATGGATAGATCCGACCTAATAGTAGGACGTGTTAAATTTAGCATTTCAGCTATTTGTTCCCCGGTGATTGGGGCGTGTTTTTTGACAATATTAATAATTTCCAATTGACGGGATGTCAGTTCGATAATAGATCCCTCCGCTTCCGGATGTGTTCGCTCCTAATATAACATTCCCCCGGACCAATCTGAGGTTGAAGCGAATTCTCAGTTCCTCCTTCCATTAGAGATTGTTTCCTGTGGATATAATACGTCATATATAAATTAAAATCAACATATAAGACACAACATTTAATTATTAGGTTGATTTATTATTTTTCTCAGGCTTATTTATTTCACTGATCAATAGAATAAAGTACAATAGCTCTAAGACAGATGACACTAGATTCTACATACATCAAGGGAGTTACCTCATCATGAAATATAATGGCAGAATCTATACCGTGCTTATTGTAGTCGGATTTCAACTCGTTGACTTCCTGAATCGATATTTCAATCATCTCGGCTTCAATTTCGTTGACGTGCTCTCCTACACGCTTACCCTTACAGCCGGATTTCTGATTGGACTCAAATATGACCAAGCCGTCTTCTATTCCCAAAGGGACGAACTAACCACTCTATATAATCGCCGTTTCCTGAGTAATTTTTTCAACAGATTATCTCCATCCGGGCGAACGAAGTATTTCGTCCTAATCATTGATTGTGATAACTTCAAGATGATTAATGATTCCCATGGGCACCATATGGGGGATTTGGTTCTTCAGAGAGCTGGAACAATTCTTAAGTCGTCCACCCGCAAGCAGGATATTGTGGCACGGTGGGGAGGCGATGAGTTTGTCATTATCGGACTTTATGAAGACAAAGACGCCATGAGGAACTTCATGCAGCGCTTAGATGAGCAATTTCGATCCATGTCTTCTACCCTTGGGTTCCCGGTGTCCATCTCCCTTGGTTATTCCCTGTATCCTAATCATAGTGAAGAGCTTCAGGAGCTGTTGCGGCTGGCTGACCGAAATATGTACGTATCCAAAGAAGGTAAAAAGAAACCATTCTAACCCTAAGCGGGATTAGAATGGTTTCTTCTCATTTTGCCACAATTCTCAATAACTACTATCTGCTCATAGCTTCTAGTACTCGATTCAAGAGCACGGCAGCCTCTGCCCTGGTTGCGGTACCCCGGGGTACAAAAGCTCCATTACCCATTCCCTTGATTAACTGGGTCTGTTGTCCGTATGTGACAGCCACAGCCGCATACTCCGCAATGTCCTCCTGATCAGTAAATTTCTCGGATACAGGCTGGCTTACAAGTGTCGCATCCGCTTTCTGAAGGACTTGATAGAGCATGACAGCCATATCCTGTCTGGTGATCGCTTCATTGGCACCAAAGCTTCCATCGGTCTTTCCCTTAATGATACCCATCTGCTGAGCTCCGTTAACAGCCTGGTAATACCATGCATCTGCCTTTACATCTGAGAAGCCCGCAGCCTTCCCCTCTGCCCTTAGATCCATGGCCTTCAATAACATTTGTATGAATTCCGCTCTTGTCACTGCCTTACCAGGCTCAAATTGGTCTTGTCCATTACCGACCAGAATCCCCTTTGCTGCCATGGCTTCGACTGGACCTTTTGCCCAAGGAAGCGCATCTAGATCTGAGAATCGCTTAGGGGTACTCATTGCCGTATACATGCTGAAATGCTCGGGGCGAAAGATCACGCGGCCACCTTCTGCGTCATAATGTGCCAACTTAACAGGTTCAAGTCCACCCGTCTCATTCACATAATAGACAACCACTTGACTTTGATTCTCCCCAGGCCCAAGGGAATAGGGCAGAGAGACTTGAACATTTCTATTATTCCAAGTCAGCTTGCTCCCATTAAGAATCAGACTAAAGTCATAAACAGGATGACTGCCGATTGCAGTCGCTGAATGTAAAGGAAGTAAGCCTGGGCTCACCGGAGTTATTGAAATCTCAAGCTGGCTGTTCTCATCCAGCTTATGACCGCTCAGAATATCCCCATTTAGCGATACAGCTGCACCGTTAATGTTGATATGGAGAGTTTCCTTCTTATTGTTTGTCTGTTCTTCGAGCCATTTTGCTGGTAAATGAACCGATCCCATCTGCCCGGTTGAGTCTGACTGTACGGTGATGGATACTTGACCATACGGATTATGGGCCGCAGCTTCACGAAGCTGCTCCAGGCTTATGCCGATATCTCCAGATGATTTCCCCGCCTGGATCTTGATATCTGAACCGGTGACTGAGATTACAGGCTGAGTCCCAGATGAACCAGACTGGGGAGCACTTGATCCTGGCACTCCCGAGGAACCGCCAGACGGAGAATCTGGTGTACCCGAGCTGACCAGAACAAGGCCAGCTATCGATTCATTTAGTGTAAAGTATGCGGAGTCCACCTCGTTCTGCTGAGCTTGCGGATCGGAAGCAGTCTCTTTGGCCGTCAATAAAGCTTGCTGAAATTGATTCCAGCTTGCCGATGTATACTTGCCGGAAGTAAAGCTGTTCGACTTATCGAGCAGCTGCAAGAGCTGGGATTTGTCGGCAAGCGCCAGACCGTAAGCTTTAAACTCACTGATACCCACCCAAGTTGGTCCACTAATTATAGTTACCTTTACATATCTGGCCTTGGTATTATCCGGCAGCACATGCTTCGGTGTCGTGGTGGTAATAACATCGCTTGTTGTATCGATAACCTTGGTGTATTTATCATCATCATCAGAAATTTCTATGGTGTATTTCAGACCGCCGCCCCACAGCAGCATCTCGATCTTGCTCAGCAGTCTCAATTGTCCAAAGTCCACCTTCCACCAGCTCGGCCCACCTTGATCGGTACCCCATGAGGTTGTGGTATTATCGTCAATGGCTCCTTCAGGTGAATTAGCTTTCCCGCCGCCTGTGCCTGCATTGCTTGAGGAAGTAGTCTTCGCTCCAGCTGTCAAGGATTGCAACGGGATTAAATTGGTTATTGCTTGTTGAAGACCGGCAAGCGCCGCTTCCACTTCGCTCTGGACTGCATTAACCTTGGTATTGATCGCCTCAGCAGCAGATATCGCGGTTTGCAGCTTGTTCCAGCTTGACCTCGAATAGTTCGTTGAATCCATAGTCTTCGCTTCGGCAATTTGGGAAGCAAGTGCAGTCTTGTCCACATTCGACAGACCCGCAATGGCAGTGCGAAGACTGGCAGCGGCGGTATTCACTTCAGTCTGTGTTACCTTATTGTTCAAATACACATTCTCAGCAAAAGAGAGAGATGTCTGTAATTCTGCCCAGGTGACTCCGCTCCAATCAGATTGCTTCAGAGCTTCAGCTTCGTCAATCGCCGCCTTTAGGACACTCTTGTCAGGCGTATTAATCTGAAGACTGTTCATCGTGGCTGTCAGAGATTGCGCAGCAGTGTCAGCTTCCGCCTGTGTTAGGCCGAGCTGGTTATACTTACGCCCGGCATCCACTAGAGCTGGCTGTAATATATCCCAACTCCCGGCTGCAAAGTCGCGTTCCACGAGTGACGAGGCTCTCGCCATAACGGCGGCTAACTCAGCGCGATTCGTAGGAGCTACAGGAAGTCCCAGCTTATACACATCAAGTGAGTTCAGGGCATACCCCGCATACGATTGCCCTCCATTAGCCGGATATTCCTTGTAATCGAACATGGCCTGATTCTCCCACGCATCTCCTTCAGAAGCGATCCATCCCACGTTCGCTGTAATCCATGCCGGCTCCCAATAAAAGAATCCGGCTCCTTTCTGATCAGGCACATTGACCAATGCCTCCATTACGGCCTTCATCGCATCATATTGTCCCTGGACCGTTGCCGGGAAGGTCGCTCCGCCGATCAGCTTGGAAGGAGAATTGATCACATTCTCATGAGCATCTCCTTCCTTGAATGTAAATGGATAGGACGTTTCAGCGATGACAACCTCCTTGCCGAACTCTTCAGCCATCCCATTCATCGTCTTCTCCACATCCGCAAATGTCCCATGCCAAAATGGATAATAGGATAAACCGATGATATCGTACGGAACATTTCTTTTATTCAGCTCACCGAAATACCATTTGAACGTATCATACTTCCCGCCTTCGGCTAGGTGAATCATAATCTTCACCTGATCACCTCCGGCAACTTCACGCACGCCTTGAATTCCGCTCTTGAGAAGCTCAGCATTCTTGTCGAAATCCGGCGTGGAATTAAGTCCATTCAGGAGACCGCTGTTAATCTCGTTCCCGATCTGAACCATGTCCGGCATCGCGTTCTTTGATTTCAGATCCTCCACGACCTGTTTAGTATAATCATGAACAGCTTTCTCAAGGTCCGTCTGAGACAGGTCTTTCCAGGCTGCTGGTGGAATCTGCTGTCCCGGGTGGGCCCATTCGTCAGAATAGTGAAAGTCGACTAATAATTTCAGACCTTTCGATTTCACTCTTTGAGCCATCCTGATCATATCCGACTCATTATTATAGCCGCCCGATTTCTGGGGATTATTCCACAGCCGAAGCCTTACGTAGTTAACTCCACGATCCTTGAGAATATCAAGCAGGTCTCTCTGGACCCCGTTGCTATCAAAGTATCGTCCACCATGATCCTCAATAGCGGTTAAGGTTGAAATATCTACACCCCGAATGAAATCGTCTCGATAGCCGCTCACCGTAATAGAGGCCTCAGGTTGTACGGTTGAGCCTTCCACGGTACCTTTAATTGAGAAATTTCCAACCACCGAATATGAACTGGGGGGTATTGCTTCCCAGACCACGTTCACCTTCCCGGATGAACCATCCTGGTAATAAGCCATGATCTCATTCGGCAGAGAAGGTGCTGCGCCCGTACTTGTGCTGGATGTTACCCCTTCATATCCGGTGATCGTAGCCGGATCCTTGATCTCTGGCTTTTCCCAAATTTGAAACTCCTTAATTCCCGGCCATGTCCCTGATTCACCATACTTATTCATCGTCAGACGAACATACCTGGCGGCATTGGTATCGAACTGAAGTGTCGCAAGCTGCTCGGTCTTCACATTCCCGGTCTGGTCAGCGGCCACAGTCCAATTCTGATCATCGGCAGAGACTTCAATTTTGAATTGGACAAGTACTTCATCTTTCCATAACACGTCTGCTCCGGACAAATGATAGGTATTACCCAGGTCTACCTCTACCCAGTTACCCGGGTCTGCATTTGATGCATTCCAGTGAGTACCTGTATCCCCATCCACAATATGTCCCTTAGCACTGCCCCACTCCGTATATTCACTGCTTGTGGTAACTGTTTTGTTCAGCGCCAGGTTAACTGCCGCCGCCTCAGCCTTAGATGCTGAGATTCCCAAGTAAGGCAGTAATAATGTAATCACGATCAGGCTGCTTACCCATGCTCTTCCTCTCTTCATTGCTGAAATCTCCCCCTTTTCTTGATACATATGTGTGCCCACAACAATTGTAAGCGCTATCCACGGAAGACTTACAGGATACAAAACAAACATTCCTGCAGTTAATTCAACCTTCTTCTTTCAAGTTGCCGCTCAAAATAGAATATGAACAACATAAATAACCCTCAAAGTGCAGACCTGCACGTTGAGGGTTGAAGCCTGTTTTATTTGTTAATCAGCAGACATAGTTGTTTTCTTACAAGAGATGATTAGTTCTACGATAAATGACTGGCTATGAACCGGGCATCCTTGGCTACCCATCCCATCAAAGCTGATCCCCTTGCGGATTGCCAGGGTAAGCCAAGGAAATATAGTCCCGGCACAGGACTTACTCCTTTTAAATGTACGGGTTGTCCTCGCTTATCAAGCGTACCTGGAACGTCGATCCAAGAGTAGTCGCTCTGAAATCCGGTCGCCCAAATCACATTATCAATCTGCAGTAGACTTTGATCCTCGAACTGGATAGTATGATCCTTTGCAGCTGCGGCTCTCCTCATAGATACCACCTGGTTCTGTTTGAATAACTGCTTAAGCTCAGTTCCATAAATTTGCTCAGGTTGATCTTTCATCCATCTACCTATTCTTGAATCTACCTCTGCCCCAAGAAGGCCTAATTTATCAAAGTACCAAAATATACTTTTATTCCAAATAGATAAGGGTTTGAAATTCAATCGACCTCCATGGGACAGATAGACTGTCCTCTCATTTGCTAGTTCAACTGCAATCTGGGCTCCAGAATTCCCTGCACCTACGACCAGTACATTGCCGGGCCCGAGCTGCGCGGAATTCCTGTATTCTGAAGAATGCATCTGAATAATACCCGGATCCAAATTCTTGGAGAACTGAGGTATATAAGACTTCTGAAATGGGCCTGTGGCAGCAACCACATTCCGGGAATATATGACCCCTTTATTGGTATGTATGGCGTACATATCTTCTTTAATTAGTCTGTTAACGGAGACACCCAATTCTATAGGTAGATCCATCTGCGAGGCATATTGGTGTAAGTACTGGGCGGCCTCATCTTTAGTAGGCCACCCTTCGGGCTCGCCTGGAAATGGTAGGCCGGGCAAACCGCTGAATTTCCTTGGAGTGAACAATTTCAATGAATCGTAACGATGTCTCCAGCTATCTCCAACTTTAAGATTCGCGTCCAGTATGACGAATGACAGGGAGGATTTTTTGAGATAGTATCCAAGAGCTAAGCCTGCTTGCCCGCCGCCAACGATAACCACATCTTGTACGATATTCATGGAGTAATATCTCCCCTTAGACCACTTGCAAAAATTCGAATGCTTGTCTTCAGAAAATCTTGCATAGAAACTTGGCTAATTGCATCTCCATAGAGAGATGTAGAAAGAAAGAACCCTAAATTCATCCAAATAAAGCTCATGGCTGCCGCCTCAAAATCCTGATAGGGTATGCAGCCTTTTTCAGCCATCGTGCTCAAATATTTCATCAGAATCTCTTTAGTATGCTTTGGAACTTCGGACACACGTTCATCCAGTTCCGGATATTCTCCCGCTTCTTTCAGACCAATCAGAATAAACTCACCATTCTCCTTCATGAACCTTTGATATTCTATAGTGAATGCAGCCAGATCCTCATACAAATTCCAGGTCAATTGATGTTCGTAGATCTCTTTAATACCCTGATAGTAGGAGAACCGCTCAATTAACGCATCCAAAATATTTTTTTTGCTGCCGAACTGTCTGAAAATGGTACTCTCGTTCAGTTTCGCCTCTGTGGCGATGGCTTTGGTGGTTACTGCCTTATACCCCTTTTGTTTCATTAATTCGGCAGTCGCTAACAGAATACGTTCACGGGTATTTTCCTTCAATGAATGATTCATATATTCCTCCACGTTTAATATGCATGCAAGCACTTGCTTGCATTAAATATATTAGCTTGACCTGCAGATGTCAATAGAAGACAACCCTAAGTTGCTGCAAATAACGAATACTATTCAACTTGAACGCACAAAGTGTTGCTGCTTGGGCCTATCATTAAACCGCACATCATTCCACGCAAAAAAAACAGCAAGGTCAGCACCACCCGTGCTCGCCCTTGCTGTTCCTGATTATGTTACACAGCTCTCTTGTTCTTATTATAGATATCGAACGCGACCGCCAGCAGCAGTACAAGACCTTTAATTCCCTGCTGCCAGTCAATACCAAGACCGATCAGGGACATCCCGTTATTCAGCACGCCCATGACAAGACCTCCGATGATGGCTCCAAATACCGTGCCGATTCCGCCGGAAGCGGAAGCACCGCCAATGAAGCAGGCCGCAATCGCATCAAGTTCAAAGTTCGTACCTGCTTTCGGTGTAGCGGCATTCAGACGAGCTGCGAAGATCAGACCGGAGATGGCCGCCAGAACTCCCATGTTCACGAATACCCAGAACGTGACTTTCTTGGTCTTAACCCCAGACAACCCGGCTGCCTTCTCGTTCCCCCCAAGCGCATACACATGACGGCCCATCACCGTCTTATTCATGACGAAGGAATAGATCACGATAAGCAGGAACATAAGAACCAGGATGTTCGGAATTCCTGAATAGGTGGCGAGCATGTACGTGAACAGATTAATCACCACAAGCAAGGCGACCAGTTTGGCAATGAATAGTCCCTGTGGAATCACATCGAAATTATATTTCCGGTGCTGGGCGCGATCCCGCATTTCATTAATAACAAAGATCACGGACAATACAATGCCTGCGAGTAGAGCAACCAGATTGAGTCCTCCGCTGCCCAGGTCAGGAATGAAGCCGGAGCTGATCTTCTGGAAACCGTTCGGAAATGGAGAAATCGACTGTCCTTCCAGAACGATCATGGTTAGACCTCGGAACAGCAGCATCCCGGCCAGAGTCACGATAAAGGCAGGTATCCGCACATAAGCAACCCAGAATCCCTGCCAAGCGCCTACCAATGCACCGACTAACAGAGATACAATCACCGCGAGTACGGGTGACAGGTGCATATTCACCATTAGAATAGCCGATATCGCTCCGACAAAGGCGGCAATGGAACCTACGGAAAGATCAATATGACCGGTAATAATAACTAGAACCATACCTATTGCCAGGACAAGAATATAGCTGTTCTGAAGAATCAGGTTCGTAATATTGATCGGCTTCAGCAGCAGGCCGCCGGTTAACACCTCGAACAACACCATAATGAATACCAGGGCGATGATCATCCCGTACTGCCGGATATTATTTTTAAACAGTTTGGTTAGCGTTTCCATGTTGTGCCCCTCCCGTTCTGGTCATATACTTCATTAAAGTCTCCTGGGATGCATCCTCCCGCTTCACTTCTCCTGTAATCCGCCCGGCGCTCATAACATAGATGCGGTCGCAGATTCCCAGAATCTCCGGCAGTTCGGAAGAGATGACAAGCACGCCCTTGCCCTCATCGGCCAGCTGGTTAATGATGGAGTAGATCTCATACTTGGCTCCCACATCAATCCCGCGAGTCGGCTCATCCAGGATCAAGATATCAGGTTCGGCAAAAATCCACTTGCTGAGCACGACCTTCTGCTGATTCCCTCCGCTCAAGTTCCCAGTCTTTTGTAAAATATTCGGCGTCTTAATCTTGAGCTTCTTCCTCATCTCTTCCGCAACGAGGATCTCCTTCTTGTCATCGACTACCATATTGGATGACAGCTTGCCAAGACCGGTAAGCGAGATGTTGCGCTTGATATCATCCATCAGAATAAGCCCGTAATTCTTCCGGTCTTCCGTGACATAGGCGAATCCATGATCTATAGCTTGATTCACTGTATTATTCTGTATTGGTCTGCCATCCTTGAACAGCTGGCCGGTAATGTTCTTGCCGTAGGCCTTGCCGAAGATGCTCATAGCAAGCTCCGTACGTCCTGAGCCCATAAGTCCGGCTATCCCCACAATTTCTCCCTTGCGGATATTCATATTAATTCCATCCAGCACTTTACGACCGGTCTGCTGCTCGTGGTAGACAGTCCAGTCCTTCACTTCCAGGATGACCTCACCGATCTTGGATTGATGAGCCGGATAACGGTTCGTCAGGTCACGGCCCACCATTCCACTGATGATGCGATCTTCGGTTACCTCATCCTTATGCATATCCAGTGTCTCAATGGTCTGCCCATCCCGGAGAATGGTCACTGAATCCGCAACCTTGGAGATCTCATTCAACTTGTGCGAAATCAAGATTGAAGCGATGCCCTGCCTCTTGAATTCCAGCATAAGCTGGAGCAAATTCTCGCTGTCATCCTCATTCAGCGCAGCTGTGGGCTCATCCAGGATTAAGAGCTTAACTTTCTTGGATAACGCCTTGGCGATTTCGACCAGCTGCTGCTTGCCGACTCCGATGCTGCCTGCCAGCGTGGTTGGAGATTCCTTGAGTCCAACTTTCTCGAGCTGCTCACGAGTCTGAAGGATCGTTTCTTTCCAGTTCACAATTCCGCCGCTCGCACGCTCATTACCGAGGAAGATGTTCTCGGCTATCGATAGATAGGGAATCAGGGCCAGCTCCTGATGAATAATCACAATGCCAAGCTCTTCGCTCATCTTGATGTCTTTGAACTGGCAGACTTTTCCTTGAAATCGAATCTCCCCTTCATAGGTTCCATAGGGATACACGCCGCTCAGCACCTTCATTAGTGTGGATTTGCCGGCTCCATTCTCACCGCACAGCGCATGGATTTCGCCCTCGCGGACTTGGATGTTCACATTTTGCAGCGCCTTAACGCCGGGAAAGGTCTTGGTTATGTTCTTCATTTCCAGAATAACTTCCGGCATAATATCTTCCCTCCTCCACTTACTTGAGTCCAATCTCTTCCTTCGTGTAATAGCCTGCGTCCACGATTTCTTTCTGCACGTTGGAAGCGTCTACAGAAACCGGGTCCAGCAGGTAGGCCGGAACGACCTTGACGCCATTGTTATAGGATTTCGTATCATTGACTTCAGCCTGTTCGCCTTTGAGGATACTTTCAGCCATGTCCACCGTTTTCTCAGCCAGCTTCCGTGTGTCCTTGAATACCGTCTGGGTCTGTTCCCCAGCCACGATAGATTTGATCGAAGCGAGCTCCGCATCTTGACCTGTAACAACAGGCAAAGGCTTGCTCTTCGTCCCATAACCTACACCTTTCAGGGATGAGATCGCCCCAATGCTGATCCCGTCATACGGAGATAACACCGCATCCAGATTCTCGCTTGAATAATAGGCACTCAGCAAATTGTCCATACGGGATTGGGCTAACGCGCCATCCCAGCGCAGAGTAGCAATCTGAGCCATCGTTGTCTGTTTGCTTCTTACTACAAGCTTGCCTGAATCAATATAAGGCTTAAGGATGGACATCGCGCCATCGAAGAAGAAGTAGGCATTGTTATCATCAGGAGAACCCCCGAAGAGCTCGATGTTGAACGGCCCTTTCCCTTCCTTCAGCCCAAGTGCCTTCTCAATATAGGATGCTTGAAGCACTCCAACCTTGAAATTATCAAAGGTCGCATAATAACTTAGATAATCCGTATTCTTGATCAGCCGGTCATACGAAATAACCTGGATGCCCTGGGCATGCGCCTTGCTGATCACATCCGTAAGCGTATTGCCATCCACCGGTGCGATAACAATGACCTTGACTCCTTTGGTGATCATGTTCTCAATCTGGGAGATTTGGTTCTCAATGACGTCCTCCGCGTACTGCAAATCGGTCTTATAACCTCTCTCCTGAAAAAGTTTGACCATATTCTGTCCGTCAGCAACCCAGCGCTCTGACGATTTCGTTGGCATGGCGATGCCGACATAACCCTTATCGCCGCTCTCTTTGCTCTCTGCAAGGTTGCATGCCGTGAGTGCCACGAACATGGCCAGCACAAGGAGCAGGGTTATCCCTTTCTTCATAAAGATCTTCCCCTTTCGCTGTACACGCCGCAGGATAGCGCTTACAAGCGCCCTGCTGCTCAATCGGAATTTCTCTTTGCATGAACCTATGGTATCACCCGGTTCGCCAGCAGGTCTTTGCACATAGGCAACCTTTTTTATAAAAATCAGACTTCATTTCATCTGACATGAACACAAAAAAACCTAGCCTACGGCTAGGTGGCTAGATCCTTGTCTAAACTTATACATCCGGCGCATGGGAAGGGAATTGGATTTGGGGTTCCAACCGCTGTTAAAGTCGTGTTTTTTGAATATTAGGTTGATAAACACGACTTTAAAGGCGGGCGCTATCGCTTTTCCCTCCCATATCCATTCCCTTTGTTCTACAGTGTGCTTCCTTCTACTTCTCTAGATCCGGGTACGGTCTTGAGTTCGGTACTCGTATCAAAGAACTCCCTTGTCATACTCAGGGTACACATTTCACCCTCACATGCGGTCAAGTAAGCAAGGGCCGTTTGCACCAACTGTTACTCCCCCTTGTCCAGATACATGTTTGATGGCAGCTTTTAAGCTTAAGGTGAAGCTCCTTCAGTCTTTAACTGTTAAAGACTGCTCGTATATTCAAAATTTATCCCTTGATTACTGCGAATCCGGCATTTCGCTGAATGCCGCCCCCTTGCGGTATTGATTGGGGGAGACACCCATGACTTTCTTGAAGGCTGTGCTGAAATAATGCTGGCTTTCGTAGCCGACTTGTTCGGCAATCTCAAGAATCGTCAGCTCCGTGGAATTCAAAAGCTGGATCGCCCGGCGGATTCGCAGGTGCATAATGAATCCTACGAAGGAGGTGCCCAGTTCCTTCTTCAGCATCCGGCTGAGATAGACAGGTGAAACCTGCAGCGTTCTGGCGAAAGCCTCAAGTGTAAGATTAGGATCATGATAGTAATCATGAATATACTGCCTTGCTCGCCTTACGAGCGGCGAGAGTTGAGATTCCTTGTATACCTTGCCCAGACAGGTCTTATAGACAAGACCTACGGCGCCAATCCCTACCTGGACTTCTTCAAAATGCACATTTACAGCAATCTTCAAATACTGCTGCGCGGCACGTTCAATCTCGGCGATCTTGTCTTCGGATATGATCTCCCATAAACAGATCGAGATATTATTTCCGTGATCCCGGAACATTACAATCTCATACTGCTGAAGCAGCTCGGAGACAATATTCTCCAGTGCGAACAAGAACAGCTGGCGGTCGCTTTCTTTCATGAGCGGCTGGTTCGCCGTCATTTCCGGCCACCGAACGATGCCGAACTGCCGCGGTATGTCACCCGGCAGCTGAAGGAACTGAAGCTGGTCGTAAATTTCTTCATCGGTCAGCTGATCTTCGATCCATTCGAGACAGAACCTTTCCCGCAGCAGCGGAATATTCTTCTCAATCTGATCGGAGGCCGCCTTGAGGTATTCATTTTGCTTATGAACACTATCCAGCTCCATAGCCAAATGCTCCAGAACCTGAAGCAGATGATCGGTATTCACCGGTTTAAGAATATAATCTTCTACGCCCAGTCTAATGCCTTCCTGAGCATAACTGAATTCATCATGACCTGTGATAATAATATACCGGCATTCCGGGAGGCTAACGCGCAGACGCTTCATCAGTGTGATTCCATCCATAAAGGGCATATTCATATCGACCAGCAGAATATCAATCCTATATTCCTGAGCAAGCTCCAGCGCTTCTTCTCCATCCTCTGCCTCACCGACCACCTCCATGCCCAGCTGCTCCCAATCTACCGAATCTCGTATTCCTTCCCTTATGATAGGTTCATCATCGGCTATCAATACCCGGTACAATGATTTCATTAGGATTGATCCTCCTCATGTAACTGATTCCTCGGATACTCGCGCATCAGAGGCTGTGTAATCGTAACGAGGGTACCACGACCCACTTCGCTATCTATCGATATTCCGAATTCACTCCCAAATGCAAGCTGAATCCGTGCTTGAACATTGAGCATCCCGTAGCTTCGGCCAGCTTCCTGGTCCTGCCCTTCCATTGAGCTCAGGGGATCGTCAAGCTTCCGGCGGAGCTCCTTCAGACGTTCCGGCGAGATTCCTGCCCCATCATCGGACACAGTTAATATGAGTTCTTCAGAAGTAACTCGTGCACGGATCTCTATCTTGCCTGGTCCACGCCTCGCTTTGATCCCATGATAGATCGCATTCTCCACCATGGGCTGGAGCAGGAGCTTCTGCACGAATAGCTGCTCTGCTGCCGGGTCAAGCTCCAGACTGTAATTCAACCGGTCCCGGTACCGGGTATGCTGGATTTGCAAATAGCTTGAAATATGCTCCAGCTCCTCTGTCAGCCGGATAATATCTTCACCTTTATTTAGACCAATACGAAATAGTCTGGATAGAGCCTCAACCAGGTCAGACACCTCGTCAGCCCCTTTTTTCTTAGCCATCCAATGGATAGTATCCAGGGTATTATACAGAAAGTGTGGCTTAATATGAGCCTGTAAGCTGCGGAGCTCCGCCTCACGCTTTTGGCGCTCCTTAAGCTCATTCAAGGTAATCAGCTTGCGAATCTGACCCAGCATTCGGTTAAAGCTGCGTCCGAGCATCCCGACTTCATCACTCCGGTCTCCCCAATAACGCTGAGCCATATCGCCAGATTCGGCCTTCTGCATGAAAGACATCAGCTGATGAATTGGACGAGAGATCGATTGGGACAGCAGGTAAGAAGCCGTCAGGCCAAAGAAGCCCACCAGAAAAAGAAAACAGATCACGTAGAACCGGATTTCGCGGGCTTCCAGTGCCGATTCACGGGTTAAGAATACACCCACAGTGCGCCAACCTGTATAGGACGATGTTCCATAGATGAACTGAAGCCGTTCCCCATTCACCTCACGGCTAAAGCTGCCAGCTGCATCCTTGCCAAACCACTGGTTTGGAATACGATCGATGATAGGATCGGTAGGAGCATAAATGTTCTCTCCTCTAGGGTCGGTTACCATAAGATACCCTGTCTTGCCAAGCGTCACGTCCTTCGCTGCCTGCGAAATGGCCCGCAGTTTAAGATCAATCAAGATAGCGCCGGTAACCTGCTGAGAGTCCGGGTCTGTGAAGGAACGGACCACAGAGATCACTTCATCATTACGGTAATTCACATGAGTTGTAACATTTCGAGCTGATGGGTGGCCAAGTATAGTGAAGATCCCCTTATTTCTTACGGATTCTTTATACCAGGTCTCCTCGGTCAGACTAACCGGCTTCCTCGCATACATTTCATTACTGATATAGTCACCCTTGCTGTTCACCACCAGAATCCCGGCAATTTCCGAATACAAGGATGTAAAGCCTTGAAGAAATTGCTTGGTCTCGTACATCCGGGTATCTGTCATCTGATTTTCGGCAAGGAACGATTTGATCAGCGGATTGAAATCGATCAAATAAGTCAAGTTCTGCAAATTATCCACCGTGCCATCCAGTGTCCGGTTTACTTTGCCGATCAACTGCAGTGTATTTCCCGCCACCTGCTGTTCAATGATGCGGTCAACAGTCCAATTCACCAACGTTCCGAGACCGATGGAAGGCAATATACTGAACAGCAGAAACAGAATACTAAGCTGATAACGAAGTGGCATATTCTTAAGCTTGGGTATGCGCCAATTCCGCTTTTTCATGAAGCTGCAACTCCATTCATGCTGCTATTTGGCATAGTAGTTCTCCACGTTATCCTTGGTCACGACAGATACACCCGTATCTACCTGAACTGGCAGAGGGGACACATCCAGAGTCTTCGATGGAGCAGGTATGGTTAGTCCATGATGAAGATGGAACAGATACTGCAGGGACCAATAACCCATATTCCAAGTTCCTTGTGCCAGAGTAGCTGCAATTGTCCCCTCCTTAATCATATCGAGAGTTCCTTTATTCGTATCAAAGCTTATAATTTGCAGAGGTACCATGCGCTTCAAGGATTTGGCCGCTTCGCCCACACCAATTCCACCTGTTGCTTCGGTGACGAATACACCTGCCAAATCTGGATGCGCTTTCATTAATGATTCAGTGACTACCTTGGAAGCCATCGAATCCCCTTTACCATCTGCGACAGCAACCACTTTCATCGCAGGATAATTCTTCATGATCGTCTCCTTGAAACCTCGTACCCGATCTTGATGGTTCTGCTGTCCGGGAAGTGTAATAACGGCTACCTCACCCTGTCTTCCCGCCAGTTGTGCCATCTTATCAGCGGCAGTTACACCCGCATTGTAGTTATTCGTGGCAAGCAGCGAGTAAGCTTTACTGCCCGGCGCTCCCGAATCGAACAGCACAACGGGAATACCTGCTTCAATGGCTCGGTCAATGGTGGGTGTCAGGGCATGGGGGTCAATAGATGACACGGCAATTCCAGCCGGCTTCTTTGCAATAATTTGTTCCAGCACGGTAATCTGTTCGCGCACATCATACTCTGTCGCTCCCCGGTAATCTACCGACACATTTAGGGCATCGCCCGCATCCTCGAACCCTTTCAGACAGCTCTTCCAATATTCCAGTCCGGATTGAAATGTAACCATGACATAATTCTCACCGATCTCTCCGTGCAGACCTTCTTCCTTCCACATCCCGGCTTGCGGGTCCTTCGCGTAATACTGGAATACAAATACAAGGAAGGCACCGATCAGGAGAAAATAGACGACCAGCATTTTTTTCATATCGAATTCCTCCTATCGCTGATGCTCGTATTAGGCATTATAGCAAATTAATCAAGAATAGATCATCCATAGAACTGTCTACCATTTTTTTCTTCTATCTTCTATAATATTTTGGAAATCAATAAAATAAATCACAGAAGGGTTGATTGAATGAAAAAGATTTTATATTCAGCAGCCGCTGCACTTCTATTTACGCTATCCATTCCAGTCACACAAGCAGCAGCGAAAACTTCGGCAGACTTCTCAGATCTCAAGGATCTGGATGCGGCAACCAAGGCAAAATTTGACGCCATGATCAGCGCTGGTATATTTGACGGGGTACAGGAACAGCAATTTGGTCTCCAGGAGCAGATGAACAGGGCTCAATTCGCGAAAATTGCAGCCCTTATCTTGAAGTTGGAGGTCAATTCCGATCTTAAAACTTCTAGCTTTAAGGATGTGAAGGGTGATGATCCAGCCAATGGATATGCACTTCCTTTTATTGAAGCTCTTAAGAAGGCCGGTATTACGCAGGGCGATGGAAGCTCCGCTTTCTTCAATCCTTCAGGCAATGTGACCAAAGAACAACTGGCGGCCTTCCTGGTGAGAGCCCTTAATATCCCTACCTCTAATACGAATCATAATGATGATCATGGTAAAGTCAGTGCATGGGCTTCCAGATATGTAGAAACTGCACTCCAATATAAATTAATCGTATTGGAACAGAACAATCCCGGCTGGCAAAGCAATGCGAATCGGGGTGATCTTGTATTAAGCAGTTATGAGGCCAAGACGCAATTAGACCCGCTTAAGTTAGTAAGTGCCTCTGTGACGGAGCAGCATGAGCTTACCCTTTCGTTCAGTGCTTCCCTGCAGGAGTCTCAAGTGGATCTGTCCAAAATTCTTATAGGCGGAAAAGCCTTGGACAAGACAAAGGCACATTTCAAGCTGTCCGAAGACGGAAAGACGTTAACGATCATCTTCGACGAACCACTCAGCCCGGAATTACTAAGTCAACCTGCGATTTCCATCAATGGACTTGAGTCTATCACTAAGAAGCAATTAAAGACCGATACCCCTGTTCCAGTTGAAAAAGCAAATCTGCTGCCTTCTAAGCCACCTGTTGTAATACCACCTAGCAGCTATTCCCCTCCAAGCAGTAGTGGCGGTGGATACGTCCCACCAGCTGATACAACAGCACCACAGCTGATCACTGCCAAGCGGCAAGGGAGCGAGAATTCTATTGTGCTGACCTTCTCGGAAGCTCTGAATGAGACCTTGGCTGGCAAAAGTGAGTCCTACAAACTGGAAGTCAAGGGCGAAACTGCATCTTCCTTTGAAGAATTACCCGAAGGTGCCGTGGTTCAAGTATCTTCAGACAAGAAACAGGTCACGATTACATTCCCTGAGTCTTTTACGATCAACGATGCCCAGTATACCGTACCTAGCTACTTCACTGGCAACGTAGGAATACAAGTATCTGGACTCAAAGACTTATCCGGGAATGTAATTACTCAGATCAATAAACCGGTGGAAATTGTGAATCCAGGGCTGATTGGTGAGGTAAGCTTCGTGAAACCAGATAACACAAATGACAATTACAATAAAACCAAGCCTGTAATAATTGGACCTTCAAATCCGAATGAATCCGCACTTCATAAGTATAAATACGTAGTTGCAGAATCCGCTACACCTGTAATTATTGGGCTCCCCTATAATTCGGGAATCAATGGGGACCTTTGGGAAGGTTCCAGCTCACTAGATGAGGCACCCCCTATATCTATTGAGGGCAACAAACGAATTATTACGGTCATTGATTATTATAATGATGAACACAACGAAGAAGTTAACAATATTGTCTATGGATATAAGAGTTTTGAGATTTCAGAGAACCAAGTGTTACGAGAAGCTCATCTCTCAGAGCCCATTACTTTTACTGAAGAACCAGCTGGTGTATGGAAAGCAAGTTTCCAATCACCTACTAACGGGCATTCATACTATTATCAAGTAGATCCAGCGCCTGTTCAAGTTAATTTGGGACATGAATATCTTGAGAACAGTCAAAGCTGGATAAATTTAACCCCTGAGTGGACGATCCAGGCTATGTCAAATTCCTATGTAACTGTTATCGAGGTAATACCGGAGGAATTGAGTGAGGGTACTTCCCATAAAATCATTGCCTATCAATCCTTCAAACTTACTTCGGCAGCTCCAAACACCCCTACTAACTAGTAACTCCAACAACCACCAGACTTGATCTGGTGGTGTCACTGCATCTTAATCCAGTGTTCATATAGACGAACACCGGATGACATACGCGAACAAGCCGACGATTTGTAACGTCGGCTTGTTCGCGTAGATTCATTTTTTCACTCAAGATGTTGCCAATCCTCTGCCCGAGCAATCCCCCTCACTAAATAGTATCTATCTAGAGAAAAGAAACCTTCGCACAGCTCCCCACCTCGGTCTCCTTAAATTCTGATTAACATAGTGATAGTCCGTCAATTGCACGCCTGCATCTTTCAGTGCGTAGGTGAAATCGTCCTCCAGCATCAGCTGATATTCCCAGACTCGCTTGGCCCAGGATGGAATCAGATGGATCATTTGTCCATCTTCCACGGCAGGATGAATATACGTCTCGGATACTCCCTCGGGAAGGTCATATATTTTCTCGATCAGAGACTTCTTGAAGATTTCGTAGGTCTCCCCTTCCTGAATATGATAAGGATGGGAGAGCAGGTAATCTGGAATAGGAACCCCCAGCAGATCAGCGACGGAGACAATCCGGGCAAGCGTCTCTTCGGCCTTCGGAATACGGGTTAAGAAGGAATCCTTCGCATAGATATGACGGAACAACCGGAAAGGCAGTCCCCGGCGCGAACAATGCCATAAGACAAGGGGTAAATAACTTCGTCCGGTCTCAAGACCATATAGACTTCCCATATGATTGTCCACATGCGAAATCTCAATTCCGGCCTCCTTGACTGCCCTGAATTGAGCCAGGAGCTCAGCTTTTACCGCCTTGGGATAAGCATTCTTCTCAAATTCGAGCACTGATCTATACATATGACCGCTTTCATCGTGAAGCTTAGAATTCCCCGTAAGGCTTCCCCAGCGGAAGCACTCGAATTCACTGGTCAAAGTAAGATGCAGCCCGATCAGGCCTTTCCCCATCTTCCGGCTCCATGCAGCGGCTTGTTCAAATGCGGGAGCCGGGGGCATGATTGTCGCAGAGGATACCTTACGCTCCTCGAGAAGATGTATGATCGCCTGGTTAGCAGCCTCGCTCTGGCCGAAATCATCACAGTTCAAGATCAAATATCTCGTCATGGGTCACACTTCCGTTTCTTCATTTGCCGGGATTCTTAAGAACAAGGAGATGAGGAATGACACAAGCAGCAGACCAAATGGGACCGCGCTGATCAAGACTTTGAACGTCATTTCCGGATCGGGTCCCGGCTCGCCACCGCTTACATAACCAAACATCATACCGACAACCCAGAATGCCAAGGCTGAGATCAGGCCACTCGAGCGTGTGATGAAACCGGCCACTGCCGTATACATTCCCTCTCTTCTCCGTCCGGTTATTCGCGCGTCACGGTCAATAATCTGACCGCTAATAACGGCTGGGGTAACAAGGAATCCAGCTAACCCACAGCCCGCAATCACCCCTGACGCGATACCGGTACCGAGATCCCGAGCGAACCACAGCGGGATAACGGACAAGGCATAGAAGGCCAGCGCAAGCTGCCAGCCTTTCACTCCCCCGAGCTTGCGGATAACCCAGTACCATACCGCTACGAGCGGAATGACGGAGACAAAGATAGATGCTAAGAGAATAGACACTTCAGACTCAGGAATGTGCAGCACATACTTGGCATAGAAAGGGATGATCGAGCTCAACAGCCCATTCACGGTCTGGGCGAACGAATTGGCCAAGTTAAAAATCCAGAACGATTTATTTCGCAGCGTTTCACGGAACGCTTCCCTAAAGCTGAGCGGTGCTTGTACCGGCTCATCCCTCTCCCTCACATAGAACATACAGAGTGCCATAAATATTACAAAGGCTAGGGCAAACAGAACAGACATATTCCGAAATCCATAAGCCGAGATGAGTATGGGAGTCAAGGCAGAGGCCGTTAACAGAGCGATGATTTGCAGAATCTGCTGAATTGCTGAAGCTTTTGCACGAAGTCTGTCCCCCCTGAATAATTCGGGAAAAAGAGCACCGTAGTTCACCCACAAGATCGTGGAGACTGTCTCATACAGCATTAACGCGACAAGAAACCAGGTGAATAGCTCCATTCCCGCCAGCCCCTCTGGTACGGCGAACACCATAACAAAGCTTACGACAAATAACGGAATGGCAGCCATGATCCACGGCTTACGCCTGCCAAAGCGCGTTCTCGTAAGGTCCGACAAATACCCGAAGATAGGCTGATCCAAGGCGTCCCAGATCAGGAAGATAGTTCGGGCCAAAGTAGCCAGACCCACCGCCAGGCCCAGCTTCTCGACATAATAATAACTATAAAAGCTGCTAAAAGCCTGAACCGGAATCATCATCGCAAGCATACCCAGCGCATAGGTTACGGGAGAATTCAGATGCTTGGATCTCATAGAACCCTTCCTCTCCTCGGGATTTCTATCAATATATGTGCCCTACGCTATTTCTATGAGAGCGGCGATAAATATAAGAATGGCCCTATCGCAGCGGACTGCAACAGAGCCATTAATAACACTTGTACAAATATTATGAAATTAACTTTTGCTGCAGCATAGCTGCAAGCTCCTCTTCCAAGTCATAGATCATCGGCCGAATATGATTCGAGGGTACTGCAATGGGATTACTCTCCGAATGTTTGACCGTCCATATTACCGGAATATTTAGCCCCTCTGCTATTCCTGCTGCAAAATAAACCGCTGGCGAGTGGGAGGTAATATCCGCAATAACCAGTTTACTGTTAGAGACAATTTCACTTGGAGGCGTATCCCGGTTATCGGACCAGGATTCATGAATTAATCTCGGTAGATAGCCGCACTGCTCAAGACGGGGAAGTATCTTCTCTGTCCAGGACGCCCGCAAGGTATCATGATCTGGAAGCAGCACATAGCAAGACTTCAGCTTCCGGCCTCCACTTCTGGCCGAGGCTTCACTCCATCCTTTTTCCGTTAGCTTGAAGGTACCTCCCTCTCTGGCAATGAGCTCCTCCTCTCTTAACTTATCTATAATATATACAAGTTCTTGTAAATTTGGAGAGTATGTCAGGTTATAACAGCTGGATAAGGGACGTATCGTAACCGGGTGACCAGCTCCTTCGGAATGACGATACAAGTACAAGAGAAGCCGGGTCCCTTTATCTTCGATGGTTACGGGAATTTCGGGTGAATTCACGATGGAATCCAGACCCTCCAGCGTCAAGTTCACCTTCTGATCAAGGTCCGTCTTCTCCCGTATATAAGCGGAGATAACCGGGAGTATTTGTCTTTTTTGCACATGGGAAAAAGCTTGTATGGGGTTGTAGCTGCTTCTCATAAGTGAATAATAGCCGTCTGGTGAGCAATGACAACCTATGAACCTATCGAAATCCCCATGGGATTCAATAGGGACAATCTCATCACAGAACAAGCATAATTTCCTAGCCATAGCAGTTCATCACCTCTAGTTGTTTATCATTGCGTTCTCTATACCTTAACAATTATTACCCAGAAAGTAGATAAGAAGATATTTCCTGCTCCGAACTTCAAGATTATGATTAGCCCCTAATTAGACATAGACAAAGGGGTATCCCTGGTCAGATGACCTAAAGGATACCCCTTTTTTTAAAACTCTATATTCGCCGAATTAAGAATTAAGAATGTCGTCGATCAGCTGCAGTTCATTCGTTGTAAATTCAGAATTGCTCAGTGCTCCTACGGCATCTTCAATTTGGCTTACTTTACTTGCCCCTATTAATGCCGAAGTTACTCTGCCTCCACGAAGAACCCAGGCGAGTGCCATCTGGGACAGCTTCTGTCCCCTCTCTGCTGCAAGGTCATTTAACCTTGCTGCCTTGCCTATGACTTCATCCGTAATATCTTCTGGGCGAAGGAACACACTCGGACCTGCTGCGCGTGAGTCAGGAGTGACTCCATGAAGATAACGGTCGGTCAAAATCCCTTTCTGGAGCGGTGAGAACACAATTGAACCGATACCTTCTTCATCTAGAACATCCTGAAGCCCTTCTTCAATCCATCTGTTCATCATAGAATAACTAGGTTGATGGATCACACAAGGCGTACCGAGATCCTTCAAGATCTTCGAGGCCTTGCGGGTCTCCTCAGGTCCATAGTTAGATAATCCAACGTACAGCGCTTTCCCTTGACGCACGATCAAATCTAGCGCGGACATCGTCTCTTCAAGCGGAGTATCGGGATCTGGACGGTGGTGATAGAAAATATCCACGTAATCCAGTCCCATACGCTTTAAGCTTTGATCAAGGCTGGAAACCAGGTATTTCTTCGAGCCCCATTCCCCGTACGGCCCTGGCCACATGTAATACCCTGCCTTCGTCGAGATGATCATCTCATCCCGGTAAGATGCGAAGTCATCCTGCAGCATTCTTCCGAACGAGACTTCCGCCGATCCGGCAGGCGGTCCATAGTTGTTCGCCAGATCAAAATGAGTAATGCCAAGGTCAAAGGCTCTTCTTACCATGGCCCGTCCGTTCTCGTATGTATCGATTCCGCCAAAATTATGCCATAACCCTAGTGAGATTGCAGGAATCTTAAGTCCGCTTTTGCCACTGCGGTTATATGTCATAGATTCATATCGTTCATGACTTGCTTGATAAGACATGTTCTCGCCTCCATTAAGAGTTTATGAGACAACTATAGCTCAATATGAGCGATATTCCCATGTCAGGAAGGCTGTTAAATATGGAACGAAGTCTTATTTATTGAGAAGCCGATTTGTAGTTTTTCGGGGATATTCCGATCATTTTTTTGAACATTTTGGAGAACAGAAGCGCATCCTGATAACCGACAGAACCGGCAACTTCACTAATGGTATAATTCCCTTTCTTCAGAAGCCCGCAGGCCCGCTCCATCCGATATCGGAGGAGGTACTGCCTTGGTGGCATGCCAGTAGCCTGCTTGAAGATGGTCGATAAGTACTTTCGATTAAGGCCAAGATTTGAAGCTAACATAAGCATAGAGACGTTCTCACTGTAATGGCTGTGAAGAAATTCTAGACAGCGGTGAATATATTCATCCTTGGTACTTGGATGGGGTTGTAAGCTTGAGGAAGCAGGTGCAACCTCGATCAGTACGGACAAGAAATCGGCCATGACTGATAACAGACGCAGGTCCTGACTGAGAAGATGGTCAGCCGCTTCATTGAGTAGATTATACAAATCAGGCATCAGACGCGTGTCCATGGGAAATACCGGCTGTTCTGGAGTCAGATGAGTGCGTGACAGGTACTCCTCTATTCTTCGGCCATGAAAGGCAACCCATGAATAAGTCCATGGCTGATTCTCATCTGCCTGGTAATAGATGACTGTGCCGGGGAAGCTGAGGAAAGCCTGCCCTGCGGTCAGCTTGTAAGTCATGCGCCCCACTTTGACCATGCCTTCACCGGAATGGATAAAGTGAATTTTATAGACATCTCTTACCCCAGGGCCGAAAGAATGGCCCGGCGTACAATTCTCCTTTCCCCAATAGGAAAGGTATATTTCGTTATCCTCGTTTTGCGGGCGATCCGGATTATAGTGAAATATAGCCATCTCTCTCGTATTTCCCTTCTGTAACCAGCATTCTACGAGACATAGTAACACAATAAGGATCTGTTTTCATCCCAGTGCTGCTATATAAGACTCAGTTAAAATGTTCACATTTTTGAGGTGCGCTCGTCACTACGGGGAATGCTTGGACTTTCGGCCGCTGTTGTCCCCAGATTTCTTGATTTATACCGCATGGTTGCGGATGAAATCCGGAGACAAAGCATATGCTTCCGATGTAGCTTTCTTTCAGAAAGCTTGTAGGCGATCGCTTTCGCTCCTACAGTTCCAAGCTTCCCCTCCGCCACGCCTCCCCTGCATGTCCCTTTTCTAAGTTCGTCAAATATAGTTAGCCTTTCTTATTATCACCTTGTACAAAAAGAAGGGACTGTCCTCAGCAGCCATGAAGCTCTCTGCTGAAGGACAGTCCCTTACACAATCATATCAAGTCTATTTGGATGAAATTGCTTCGATTCCGTCCACATAAATTGTGCTTTTGAACGGATTATCTTTGGTGTAGCTTTCACCGGCTGGTGCATTCACATATACCGAGAACGCTTGTATTTTGGCCGCATTCACCGCATCCAGCTTCTTGCCTGCATTGTTGCTGTCCCAAGAAGCCACAACGAAATCCTCGAAGGGTATCTCCACCCAGCGCGGCGTTGTATCTGCCAAGGAAGGATAATACTCAAATGATACATCATTAGCCTTGACCTGGATGACGAGCTTCTTGTTCTTCCCATCAGGCTCTAACCAGAATTTCAGCTTATTTCTGGACGACCAGTCACGGCTTCCTAGATTGAGGGTTACTCCGGTATAGCCTTGTCCAGCCAAGGTATAATCAAGCTTCAGTCCGTAGTCCCCTGCTGCTTTATGATCCGCGGCAAGTGAGATCGTGTTGGCATCTCCATTAGGACTATATGCTGCACGAAGCAGTTCATCACTTCCCTTGTAGCCTTCATAGTTATCTACCAGATAAGGATCGGTGGACTCTCCCGTGTAAGCATTAATTAAGCGAATATTATCCACATAGACAGGTCCTGTATAATCAAGACCGCTGCCGATTAACGCAATTGAAAGCCCATTTGCAGCTTGTCTCAGCTTCTCATCGTTAAGATCAATTGAAGCCGTATATTTGCCGTAGACTGTTCCATTCACTGTCACGGTATTCAGATCCTTTAGTTTAAATGGAGCTTTGGTCTCGAACTTGGTGCTGCTCGGGGGTAGTTCGGCCGCCCCATGCAGACTGGCATCCGGATTCTTCGACCCTGCGGACATCGGAATCCATGCGTCAAAGGAGACCCGGTTCACATTCTTTAGATCACCTGCCGTGATCTTGGGCAGCCCGATCTTCAATTCCTGCCACGAGTCTGTCCCCACCATATTCTTCACATCGATTCGAAGCTTACCCTCATCACCAAGCTTAGCGTAGGAGAATTGGGATTCCATAGTGGTCGGCCATGTCCCATTGTTCGACACCTCATCGATCCCTTTGTCAAAAGACATCGTCTTAAGCGTGATTTCCGGAATACCCACATATACCGTAATCGTCTGCTTAAGCACAGCCTTATTCTTTCCGTAAGTTTTCACGGTAAGCTCAGTCCCTTTACCATTAAGTTCCGGGGAAGGCCGCCATTCAGCTTGGTAATAACCGTTTTGGGCAAGAGACATTGGATATTCGGCCGATGAGTTGCCGATCGAATACACCACCTTGGACACCTTTTCATTCAGCACCCTGGCCCGGATTGTGGTGGTATTGGTTCTTATGGTCTCTTGTCCAGTTGGGGAGACGATATGCATGAAGGGCTCTTCTTTTGTAGTAGTTGCTTTGTGCGTATATACATTCTTCAGATCACGGCTGAAGTAGGTGTATGGATCTTTGTAATAATTCACGAAGTCAGGAAGCAGTTCATGATCCCCATACTCAGAAGAATTTCGGTAAGGCACAAATATCGAATCGTAGTTAAAATTCGCCCAAGTCAGCATATACGCCAACCGACTTGCATCCGGGTCAGACTGCATAGCACGAATTAACTTGGTATAAAAGTTTTTATCCGCTGTTCCAGTCGGCTTCACGTTCGAGTAACCAAACTCAGTAAATGCGGCAACCTTCCCTTTTACATCCGCAAGCTTCGAGATGAGCTTCGCATCATCCACAACGGTATTGAACCAGCCTTGGTTGCTGCCGTCATAATACGTATCGAATCCTAGAATATCCACATAGTCGTCTCCGGGATAGGTCTTCAGATAGGTAGTCTCCAAGTTGTTGAATGGACTGCCCGGGGAGAAAGCGTACAGGAAGTTATGGACCCCCTTAATATCCCGTAGGTACTCAACCGTATAACGATAGATTTCGATGTACTGTTCCTTCGTAGCATAAGGCGCTCCCCACCAGAACCAACCTCCGTTCTGTTCATGGAAGGGTCTGAAGATGACAGGAATGTTATTCCCTTTAGAATCCTTCAGATGGTGAGCGAAATCCGCGATTTTATCCAGAAAAGCATTATACTCAGCGTGTTTGTCACCACCTGGCAGAATGTGACTTACCACATTTCCACTAGTATCATAGAAATCTTTGCCTGTTACGAAATTAGGCATATGAGAGCTGAGCGTTAGTACACCGCCTATCTCATAGGCTTGCCTCATGCTCTTTACGAGATTATCCCGGTTCTGTACAGATGTGTTAGAAGTTGATCCGGGTTTCTCCAGTCCTTCCAGACTCAGCGTATCCCAGCCGAACATAGCAGGATAATCTCCTACCGCGCTTTTGTCATCGGAAGCGGGGCCTGTTCCTGTCTTCGCTGACAATGCCTCATCGGTTGCATGCTGATGACCGAACAGCGTGTGATTCCCCTTTATACTCTGCAGGTATACAAATAGGGAGCGGGTGCTGGCCGTCGCATTTGAATCTGCAAGATTTACTTTCTTGAGGGATTCGGCAGATTTCCCTGCCTGCTTCGTCTCACTTGCGGCAAGCGCCGGCGACATGGCCGACATCATAAGGATTACGGTGAGCATTGTGATCCATGCTTTCTGAAATTTCTTCATAACTACCTCCTTGTTGATGTAGAAATTCAATGAGAATCTCACAAGCCTTCAATCGACATCTTCCCCTCTTTCACCCCTCCTTTAACAACAGTTAAAAAATAGTAAAAGCGCTCCATCTCTGAAATGTAAGCGGTTTAATAGAGATTTTAGCAAGCTCATTTTGATAAAAACAGGGACTGGATTTGTTTTTATATAACTGTCTTATCCTGATTAACAGATTAAGGGTTACGGGTTCCAAATGATCTGTTGTCTTGATTTATCCAAATATCATTCGTCCACCAGCCATTTATTGCACTGATTTGTGATTCGTTGTATTTTGTTATAGTTGTGTATACAGTCCGCTCTTGATTGCACACAAACAGGATAATTCAGACCAACAAATCACATTTGAGTACCTTTAAATCGATTTCAAATCAGCTATATAATGACCATGTAAACGCTAACAAAAAGTGAAAAGGGGCGAATGAATTGAAGAAAAAGTTATTCTCATCCGGGATATCTATGGTGATGATTATGTCCTTATTGCTGTCGGGCTGCGGTTCCGATAGTTCAGGTGGCGGTGATACAGCCACTAAGACGGACACCAACACTACAACGAAGACCACGGCGAAGGAAGGCGCTGACATTAGCGGCAAAATCACATTCCTGACCAACCGGACAGACATGATCGGAAAGGAATACGATGATTATCTCAAACGCTTCCATGAGAAATATCCGAATATCGAAGTCGAGCTCGAACCTTCTCAGACCGACTACAACCAGCAAGCCAAAGTAAGAATGGCCAGTCAGGAGCTGCCTGATGTTATGTTCATCCCGACCATTCCAAATTCGGATCTTCCCAAATACTTCGCTCCTTTGGATGACATGGGACTCAATGACAAAATAACTTTTAAAGACTTTAAAGCCTTTGATGGTAAAGTGTACGGAATTACATCAGGTAACTCTACTTCAGGGATTGTATATAACAAGAAAGCATTTGCTGATGCTGGCATCACCGCAGTACCCAAAACATGGGATGAATTCCTGGCAGCGTGTGAGAAGCTGAAGCAAAAAGGCATCGTTCCTCTAGCTTCGAACTTTAAGGACAAATGGCCGCTGAACAACTGGGTATATGATCTTCCTCGTCTGATCGAGAACAACCCAAGCTTCCCGAATGAGAAATTGAACACCGATACACCATTTACAATGGACAACGGTTACGGTAAAGCAATGGGACTGCTTCGTGAGCTTAACGAGAAAGGTTACCTGGAGAAAGATATCAACTCAACGAACTGGGAACAGTCCAAGAAAGATATCGCTGCCGGCAAATTCGGAATGTACTTCCTGGGGAACTGGGTAATCAATCAGGTCATCGGCGCCGGCACAACCTCGGATAACGTAGGATTCTTCCCGCTGCCTTATGATAACTCGGGCACACCATCAGCGGCACTGAGCCCTGACTTCTTCTATGCCGTTGCCAAAGACAGCGAGAATGTTGATGCAGCGAAGGCCTTTGTGAAATGGATGATCGAGGACTCCGGTTATGAGGATTTCGCCGGATTTATCCCTCCGCTCAAGGACAAAGAGTCCAAGCTTACGCAATTGAAAGAGTTCCAATCCGGGGGTGTGAAACTTCAGGAAGGAACGGTTGATGATCCGGTAGTCACCGATATCAGCAACAAAGCACAGCTTGATCTGCCTGCGGTTGCACAAGAGTTCGTGCTCGCTTCCGATCCTCAAAAGGTACTCGACAAATGGAACGCGGCCTGGGCCAAAGCAAGAAAAGAAGTTAAGCACTAATCTAGATGGAATGAACTAAAGATATGAATGTATGGATTAAGGATAACGCTTGTTGTGCAAGAGAATTAACCAGGCAGTCTTAGTTCAATCCATCCAGCCACAAACATGAAAATGGATTATCTCCTTCGGATAATCCATTTTCATTTAAAACCTGAAGATTTGAGAAAGAAGGTCTGATCGATGTTTGGAACTATGTCCTACAATAAGCAAAAGACCATAATTATCGTGTCTTTCCTGACCATCCCTCTGCTCCTGCTCGCTCTATTCACCTATTATCCAGCGATCAAGCTCGTCTACTACAGCTTCACCAACTGGGATGGATACAGTCCTGAGAAGCCATGGGTTGGATTGGCTAATTACCGGGAGGTATTCAGCAATCCGGATATATTCAAAGTATTCGAGCATAACTTTGCTTATTTCGTCATGGGTGTTGTCCAGAACATTATCGCGATTTATTTCGCTGTTATTCTAAGTAGTCGACTTCGGGGGAAGAACTTCTTCCGTATTCTATTGTTCCTGCCTTATATCATGAACGGAGTTGCGGTAGCCTTCATGTTCGGTTACGTATTCGACACAACGAACGGCTCCCTCAATCTTCTTCTCGGGAACCTTGGCCTCTCCAGTCTCTCACAGACAAGCTGGCTCGGAACAGATGGCCTGGTCAATTACTCCCTGGCTTCCACAGGGTTATGGCGCTTTATGGGCTATAACATGGTTATCT